>SDBV01006387.1_pt1 | contig 16349 bp, 26 predicted proteins | sample 2277081 | NCBI WGS metagenome assembly SDBV01 (sample SAMN10402039, study PRJNA504765) | marine sediment metagenome | isolation source: marine sediment core GS10_PC15, 223 cmbsf | place: Arctic Ocean: Southern Knipovich Ridge | collected 2010
ATGAGACCATCAAAGCCCATTTTCTTCAGCTCCCATGCTTCTGACAGAACATTAAGGCTGGAACGGTAGCGCACCTTCCGCGGGAAGGTATGGCAGCAAAAGGCGCAGCTGTAGGGGCAGCCCCGCGAGCTGATGATACTGGTCGTTTTCTTTCCGTTGAGCTCATAATGATAGCTGTGGATATCTATGAGATCTCGCGCGGGAAAGGGAACTAAATCAAGGTTCTGGACGGGATCAGGTTCCTCGTAGATGATCGATCCGTTATTCCGGCTCCGGTCGTTCAGGAATGCGGCTTGGCCCTCAAACTCTCCCTTAAAAACGTAAGTAAAGCCCATATCGCTGCAAGCGAAGGGGGATGCTGTGGCATGGGGCCCCCCGATCATTAGGGGAGCTGCAGGGTTAAGCCCTTTAAGCCAATTCAGCAGACTTTTTGCTTCCGCAGCATGGGCGGATGTTGCGGTTATCCCATAGAGGTCTGCTTTTGGGACGAAACCAAACGTAGTTAGATCGAAAACCTGAACGTCGTGTCCGCGTTTCCTTAATATGGCAGCAACATACAGGAGGCCCAGGTTAGGAAACACCTTCTCGTTAATCAGGAACGGGCTTGGTGGACTGATCAGGCATATCTTCATACATTACCAGCAGACAGATCATAGTTTGAATTTCAATACTAAGCGCAGGGCGTTGTCCTGTGGGCACGATTGGATTTGAATCCACCCGGGGGAGTGGGACTGCAGCGAGTGACTGCTGCATCCCTGTTATTTTCGGAGAGGTCTCCTTTTGCCACTCCTGAAACTCTTTTGTTATCTCGTCGGGGCTACCCAGGAAAAACTTCAGCTTCATCGGAGCAACCCCCTTACCCAATCAGCGGTTAGCAGGACGGCAGCCCGGGGCCCTACTTTGGGAAGATACCCCAAAACCTCGCGTGCCTTCGCATTAGTGAAGTATTCGCGCTGCCCCTCTTCTCCAGGCCGGTGAGGCTGCTTGCGCACCTGGGGCAGTCCCCTTCTCACAGCCTCAATACACCAGCCCATGATCTCATCTACCCGGTGCTCTTCGCCATAGGAGATCTGGAACTTCTGCCCTACTACATCGTCTGCCGGCGCCTCTATGGCCAGCATCCATGCATCCATAACGTCATCGACATACGTTATATCGCGTGTCTGGTCTCCACCCTCGAGGGTGATAGGGCGATCGTGCATCATTTCCCAGAGCCATTTGAAAAGGAATATCTCTTTCCGCATGCCAGGGCCTGTCACGATTCCGTTGCTCATGATGACGATGGGCAGTTTGTAGGCCCGGTACCAGGCCCAGAATGCGAGCTCGGCCGCGGCCTTGGAGAAGGAATAAGGGTTGTGGGGAGTCAGGGGATGATCTTCATCTATAGGCAAATAAAGGGGGCGCCCCCACTCATTCCCGCTGCCGGCATAGATGATCTTTGCCAGCCCCACATGTTTGCATGCTTCCAGTAGACAAACGGTGGCATCCACATTCTGCATACAGGACCAGCGGGGGCTGGGGAAGCCCAGCGGGACATCGGCTTGAGCTGCGAGGTGAACCACTATATCGTGATTGGCGATGTCAAAAGGTGTTATGTCCTGGAGAGCCTTCCAGATATATGTTAGATTGGGATGATTGATGATATCGGCCAGCTTGTCTGACTCCAGGGCGCCGGTAACGTCCACAATCGTCACCTTATGATCTTTGTCCAACAGTCTATGGGCGAGTCCGCTTCCTCCAAACCCAGCTCCGCCCGTAATCAAGATCTTCATATTACCTCCACTTTATTAGGGATACTGAAATCCACCCTGTCTTTCATCTCAACCATCCAAACGGCAGGGAGCCGTCTCTTCCACCATCCGAGTGTATGCATCGTTACATGTGTGGGATCGCGGTCGTCGGGCAAGGATCCGCAAGAGATAATGTGGTAATTTCGTTGCCCAAGCCCTCTTAATATCCTGACAGCAAGGGGGAGGAATTGGGCAGGGATATGCTCCAGCACATCATGGCTGAAGACAAGGCCGAAGTTTCTACCAAGGGGAGGGTGAAAATCAAAGAGGCTTTTCCTCTGAATATTCGGGGCGATGGCGTGCGCGACAGCCCAGGAAGACACGTCAACACCAAAAGCCGAAAAGCCTCTTTTTTGTAGTGCGTTCACCAGATATCCAACGCCGCAGCCGATCTCCAGGATAGGGCGACTGGTCCGCACACAAGAGCGGATTTTATCAGCAACCTTGTCGAAGTATGCCTGCTTGGTTTCATAGTCTTTGAAGACACCGTCTTGCCAATTTGCCAGCTTCCCTTGCCAATAGTCCTCACTGTTGAATATATCGAAAAGGGCTTGCTCGTCCATATCCTTGTCATAAAAGGTGCGTTTCATCTTCCTACAATCTTCCTGGCGTCAAAGTCTACCTCCATGGGCTCTCTGACTGTTTTCAAGTATTCCATCTGGCCATCGGGCCAGAACTGTATCATCTCTTCATGCAAAAGGATGATGCGCGAATCAATGATAGGCCTGAGCCCCATTTCGTTCCGGATCTTCCGAAAGAAATAAGAATCCTCCGAAAAAGTGGTGCCTTTCTCTCTCAGCTTCATGCTTGCGAGACATTCGAGCATCTTCTCGTCAGTATCCAGCTTGATGCTGACAACATTGTCTGCTCGTTCATAAACGAAATAGGGAGTGCTGATCTGCTTTAGGACTCGGCAATCAATAAGGGTAAAGCCCAGCCCCGTATAATCAGCTAATCCATAGCCGCCTTCTATCGGTTTAACTGCTTCATGCCCAGTCCCCACCCAATTCCATGCCGCCGGCGTCCCTCGCTTTGACCAATAAAGCCCGGAAACCACGGGATAATTATGACTGAGGGCGATCTCAACGCCGTTGTTCGGCACCCTTATATCCGTATCAATAAAGAGAGCATGGGTGGCATCGCTTTGAAGGGCATCGCGGGCCAGCTCCTCACGGCTCTGGTCGAGTTGATAGTGACTGGTGATGATCCACAGGTGATTGGGTAATTTCAGTCTCCTGAGATCAAGGGCCCAACGCAGAGTGACGTGTTGATGGAATGGTATACAGCAAGCTATCTTTATCTCTCGCATATTATCAGCTCCTCCGCCGGCTCTGTAAGGAGCCAGAGCTCCATTCGCCCTGACTCGACACGGTAGCCAATGCGGCTTCCGATTTCGGCTGTCATCACCGCAAGGTCGGCTTTCGGAATGATGATACCCTGGCTTGTCCCAATTTCGCGGATGACGGGTTGTTTAAGGTTCACGGGAAATTATAATTACATATTAAGAAAGGCTTTGTCAATAGATACAAGAAGGGAGAGGAAAAATCCTCTCCCTTACAATGGGACGCACCGGGCAGCGCCACGAGCTAAGTAGCTTTCCTGTCAATCATTAGTCCACCGTATAAACTATGGTAATGTGCAATTCGGTTACAGTTCCGGACTTCGCCGTAGTCTCAAACCAAATAAAGCTGTCTGCTGGAATGGTAGCATCATCGAATGCCGTTACATCACTGCCAGCAGTAGTGCTTGTTGTGGTTGTCCCCGCCGTTACTACAGCATTCCCTACATTGTTTCTATCAGTGGCATGGTGTCTGATTTTCCATGTCACCGAAGGTGTAGCCGAGCCAACCAGTACAGCCCTTATCTCGGTAATGGTGATAGCCCTGTTCGTAAAGGCAATCGTAATGTCCTCAGCATTGCCAGGATCCTTAACAGTTATGCTATAGCTCATTTGTTTTGCATCAAACAGAGACTTTTGAACAAAGTTTGCTAGTATCGAACCCGCAACACCGAATACTACATGATGTTTTGGGTCATCATAGTAAACGTTAATCTCAGGATAACCCCCACCACCACTAAGGCTTGTTGATACAAACTTTAACCATAATCGCTTACCAACAGGAACTTCAGTGTTATTGCCAACATGCGAGTGTAGGATATAACTTGTTTTAGCGGTGGTTAATTCACCCGTTGAATCACTGTCTGCTCCTATCTGTATAAAGTTGCTTGTACCATTTGAATCTACATAGCCAAAGACACAATGAAGACCCACATTTCTACCCGCACCACCAGTTTCATCTGCATCAAAGTGAAACTCAATAGTTGCACCCGCTTTGATTTCAAATGGTGTAGGAGTATCAGCAACAGTGGATTTGAATGTTATAGTAGAAAGAGTTTCCAGTGTTGAACTAGGAGTCTCTTGGAGAACTGCTTCGGAATCAGTAAGCGTTTCCGTAAGTATTTGGTTACCCAGCCAGTAATTTAGGGTTATTCCTATATGGTCTAATATATCATCAAGGCTTACGGCATCATTAGGGTCTTGTGCAGAAGCAAGATCAGTAATGTTTTGTGAGTTCATACTCACGGCAGCGGTGGCTTGTCCACTCAGTGCTGCCCAAAGCTGCGCTCCTGTAAGCCCTTCAAGGCCGTTGGCGGTGAAGCGAGCGTGTTCACCAGAAGCAGCAGGCCCAGAGTCATCCATTGTAACTATGTGATCGTCTGCTATGCTAGGCTGTATCTGATGACCGTGGTCAGCCCTGGCAAATGTAGTCGCCACACCTTCAGCAGCGGCCTGCACCCCTGCAAGCTCAGAAGGAATAGCCGCTATTATTTGATGTTGGTGGTCAGTTCGAGCAAATGCTGCTTCTGTACCTTCAGCAGCGGCATCATCTGGTTGAATATCTCCCGGAGTGCCACTGGGCGCAGGGAGAAGGGTTCCTGTAATTGCCATTCTAGTATTGGCCTTCTATGCGCAAACTGGCAGTCTCCCCAGAAGCGCAATTTAGGTAGAGTTTTTCTATCCGCTTGTCGGCATACTGATGGCTGATTGTGCGGGTTTCAGCACTGCGAATCTCTATCAATTCGTGGGTATTGTTAATCCCAAGGTAGAGAGTGTCGGGGCCATCATTGACACAGAAGAAACCAACCCAACCCGTATAGGGCCATTCGTTTATAAGATTTATTTCCTGCATCTGGTCTGTAACGGATATCGGAGTCCTAGGGTCGATTTTGCCCTGGAAGGTTTCTTTATCCCTCTGTTCCTGCAAAAGCTTATTCATTTTCACCATCTGTCCATTCAGTGCCGCCAGCATACTAAATTGGAGCATCTGCATTCTGGAGGAGGTAACGGCATCGGGGTCTACGGTTTCCCCATTGACCTCTATAAGGGGAATTTGTATTTTGAGAGCTTCCATATTGCCCTTTATGAGTTGGGGCAGGGGGTTATCAGAATTCATCCTTAGCCTCCCGGTGTATCACTATCTTCGTGGGTAGACCATCCGGGCTCCACGCGATGTCATAAGTCTCCGTGTTGGTGTAATTTCTTCCAGGAACAAGTCGGGGTACAAGCCGAGGTGCCAATCCGACTATCTCTCTTTGTGAAAGCGAGCGCATATATAGGAAGCCAAACCCGGCCAGCGCTAAGATAATTACGACTCCCCAGTTACTCATAATAAAAAGACGGGGGACCCTAAGAATCCCCCGTCGCCTTGAGGATTCTATCCCTCAATAGCTTTTACTTCTAGCGCATCGCCCACCAGTGCACAAAGATCCCCGAGCTGCTTGATTCGGCGAAGACAATGATCGAGCTCATTGTACGGCCGGTGAGGAAAAGATTTCCTGCTTCCGTACCACCCGCAAGCTTCGTCAGGCTCACGATCTCGGGCACGTAGCCCAGGTCATGCACAATTTCCGTGCCTGGGGGGAACTCTTTGATGGCGTCGGCAATAGTATCTATGTAGCCCCATGCTGCATTGGGCCAGAGTTTTTCGCTCCAGACTGAACCGGAGTGCAGTACCCTCTCCGTGACGGCATCATCCTGTAACTTCTGCTCCGTGACGGCATAATCCTGCAACTTATCGGTGGAAATGGAATTAATGCCCATACTGCCCTCACCATGAGGGGGCGATTCAAAGATGTGGCCACCCATGCCTTACCTCCTGCTACGTTTTGGTGTGGAGGTGGGCTCATTATCTGTGTTCGAGCCACCCATCTCTGGTTGTGTCACCGGTTCTGGTTGTTCCACGGGTCCTGGGACAGGACGCCCTTCTACAGCATAAGCAAGAAGCAGAATGGCTTGCTTGATAGGGCGCAGGTCCCGAATTGTCCAGCCACCTTCTTCTATCTGATCGGGCGTAGACTTCAGCAATCCCTTGATTTCTTCTATCATGCGAGTTTACCCTCCTCATCCGCATATTGACTGGAGAAGTTGTAGTCGTTCGTGGAGCGTACCCCGAGCAAGGACCCTTCTTGCAGCGGCGCGAAAACAGGAGCGCTATGTTCCATGTCATCGGTTGTCTCCACAAACTTTTGCCCGGGATTCAACCTTATGATCTTGCGGTAGCTGCTCTCCACCGTATCATAGACGATGATTTCATTGACTCCGCTGCCAATGTTGTCAAGCACCATCTGGTAGAAACACCGAATATGATTACCGGGGACTGTGGATCCATGGGTAGTGATTCCCGATGCACCTACGAAAGTAAGCGGGAGCAGATCGTATTTTCTTGCCATTATGCCACCACCCTCGGTGCGATTTTCATTTGGACTACATTCCTAGCGTCACCCAGCCTAATGGGATCGACCTGGTAGAATTCCCTATAGTGGTAATCGAAATCGGTAAGTCCGCCAACAGTGGCCAGGCGACACGCAGTTTTTCTCTCCAAGATCCTCATAATGAGATCAACGTCCCTGATAAGCTGGGCGTCGTAACGCAGCATGTAGAACTTGATAAGCGGATAGATTGTGTCGTTGGTCGGGTTATACAGGGCAAATCCAACATCCAATCTATAGGGAACCCAAACCTCTGATTCAGGTGAGGGATAGTTCAGAGGAGACTCCCAGCCACTGAGGTATCCCCAGTCGGATTTGATTAACCTGGCTGCTTCGTCGAGATTGAATTGTGGGGTGGTATAGGGCATTCCCAGATAGGTTTTAAGCTGGCTTGGGTTCTGGCCCCTGAAGATCTGATACAGATGGTTCGTTTGCGTTGCGATTCTAAATGCGTTCGTTACGTTTCGGCCTGTGATCCCGAATTGAGCCTCGGCAACGTAGGCATCAGCGGCCATTGAGGCTAGTTCGTCATACAGATAAACGAAAAACTCTTTCCGCTGTATCCTGAAGAATATATATCCCTGGGGGAAACCAAGCCCCAGGAGGAAATTCTCTTCGAGGAAAAGGGGTCTGATTCGGCTCAGGTCAAGGCCTACCTGCGCCTCTCCCATACTTCACCTCCTAAACGGTAACAGGGCATTGCTCGAGAACAATGCCCTGTTAATTCTTACTCATCCCTAGTTGCGCCACTTATGTTACAGGGCAACTATTCCGGTTTTAGCGTCCTTCAAACAGCAACGTTGTGCACCAGCCGGAGAACTGCTCAGTTGCATCCATGGCTTCCGTGAAGCAGTTGCCACTTATGCCTTGCTCGTAGAAAGCCAACAGCTTGAAGGTATTTCCCGTGAGCAGACCCGTTAGCATGTCGCAAGGAACAGCTGCGCGACATAGCAGCTGGTTCGCATGGTCCAAAAGCCCCTGGAGGGCCGTTGCCCTCTCAAGCAGTGTGAGCTGCTGGGACTGAAGCGTCCATCCCCCCGTAGCATAAGGAGTGCTGATGGTGATGACTTCAGTCAGCATTCTATAGGGGGTACGATATTGATCAGAACCACGTCTTTCAGCTTGCAGAGCCATTCTTTAACCCCCTTCTATTCAGTCCTCATGTATGTCGAGATGGCAAGCTCGATCCCCAGAGGGAAAAGCTCGTCATTCCCCACCTGATCCACGTTGGCCCTCATGTAGAAACCAGAACCCGGGCCAACGACAATACAACCGGGTAGGGTGGCCACGTAGATATCCCCTATTCGATGCCAGGGCTTGATATTCCAGATGGGGTAGTCTGTCCCCTCAACATGGAATCTAACCTCGTGGACCTTGGGACTCGCGGAGCCTGACATGATCATGGGGAAGCAGATTTGTGCCCTTGTCCCACTGGTATCGGGCATGGTGATGAGGGATCCGGAGCTGCCCCACACATTCTGCCAACCGGTTGAGGTAAAGGTCTGCCACCAATAGCTAGTTTCGTAGGCCGCTCCGAAGACCTTGGGCCTGATGAAGCTCATCCCGTACTGGGACCCCCCGGGGTTTGCCCCACCGAAGGACTGGTCGAACTTCAGTTTGCCCACCATGCAAGCGAACAGAAACTCCTCATACCAGTCCATGAGGAGGTCATAGAGCGCTTCCAGCTGTGCGCCCACAATGCCATATTGCCGTCCCAGTCGATAGAGGCCATCATTGAAGAGCGCTGCTTCGTCTAGTGTAAGGTCTTTAGCCTCAATTGAACCGGCTCCGGCAATTATGAGCGGTTTATGCTGTTGCTCGAATTCCGAGACCGTTACCGGCCTGTTAGCTATACCTAATCTGGCCATTTCTTACCTCCTGATTTTCGCTCATTTCGATTCAATCAGACTACTCGAACCCGGGCATTGCTGAGCACGCCTCTTTCGACGCCGCCTGCATCAATTGCAGCCGTCAATAGCCTGGGTGTTCTCGCTGCAAGTGCTGCCCTCTGAGCTGCTGTAGGCGCTGCCGGCGCGGCTGGAGTCGACGCAATCCAATAAGGCACCTGCGCGCCCAGGGCTCCCAAGCTCGCTGCAGCTACACCTTCCAGCACCTCGGTCATCGTTCCGGTGGTAACCATGGTGCCAATTATGGCTCCGCCTGCAAGAATAACAGTACCCATGGTCCCGAGATCGGGGCGAGCCTTGAGGGCGTATCCCATCCCGATCCCTGTTGCGAAAGCCCCTGCTCCCGTCATTAACTGATCACGAGTTTTTGCTTGAAGCGCCATCGTAGGCCTCCTCCTGGTTGTTTTTCTTAGGAAGCAACCCCTTGCGAAAAAAAGGAGGCGGGGAAGCCCTGAACCTCTTTCACGTTTGAGGCTGCTTCCCCGCCAACTCTTGGATTCTCTAGCCCTTTAGGTGACTATATACAGCAAATAAAAGTTTGTCAAGTAGATTAAATCAAGGTGCCGCATTCACGGCAGTAAAAGGGATCGGGATAGGAGGAATACGTTGCTTCACATAGGGGGCACGTAACGGTTTTCCCTGCGATTGTTCCTATCCCTCCCAGTCCCGAATCTCTTGGCGCAAGGAAAGCCTGCACCAGCGCTGTAGCTGAGGATACAACAAGCGCTCCCAGGGCAATGCCTGCTCCTAGTGATACGGCCTCGATTAACCTCATGTTATCAACCCTTGAGAACGATATACCCCAAAAGCACGGCTCCCCCTGCCAGCAATGCGAACTTGGGCAAATCTATTGAGCCTAGAGTGAACCCAGTAGCTTGCCCGGTAGTTTGCCCCAGACGCACCTCAAACTGAGAGCGGCCCCGACGTAAATCGATAATCGGTGAAGGGATTGGGTCCCACAAGCCTGGCCCAGGGTTAACCAGCGAAGCTCCATTCATTCTTCTGACCATGATTTCACCTCCGTTTTGCTCCGTATCGACAAGTCGTTATTTTTCCCGTTCACATACGGTGAAGCTTTCCACCTTGCTTTTCAAAGCCTTCATATCAGTAAGTACTCCATCTAACATACGAAATACTTGCGCATGCCCTAGGTCCTTATGAAAGAGCCCCGCCTTTTCATTTTGGTCAATTACGGTATCCAGGACATGGATAATCAAACTTCGCTCATAACCTGAGAGACAATCAGTTTTTTCCATTCTTGCCCTCCCTGATGTTGAGTTTCTCCCATTCCTCGCAACTCATACTGCGGGATGTATGCTCTTTAGAATAATAGACTATTATAGGGAGGGGCTCCCTTGTTAGTTCTGTTGCGGCTGCTATTCTGCGTTGCCCATCTTGTATTGAGCAGACAGTACCATCGTCATTACAGCTTATTTCAGGCAAAGGGAGGCATTTATTGCTCTTCATCAGATCTTTAATTGAGACCGTTCTTTCAGAAAGGATACGAGGGGAATAGTCGCAATTGAAAAGAGGCCAAAAACGCTCGTCGGTATGTTCAAGTATTTGATCTACACCCCAACATTCAACCGCGATCCGCTCTCCATCTTTCCCCCGCCAAAGAATAGTCACTTGCTCTCCTTTTCCCTCTCTTTGATAAGATAAAGCTGTGCCTCCCCAATCAAGACCTTGATAATGCCATCTATATCGGCTATCATCTGTTGTTGCGTTTGCTCGGGGGATGTCAATATGCCTTTGCCTCTTTCCCCGGATACAGTGTCTTCCAATATTTTTGGGAGTTCGTCAAATATCTCATGGAGTTCTGAATCAAGACTACATGCTTCTATGGCTCGATAACCAGCGGGTATCATGTCCTTGGCATCACTCAGCAAGTGCTCTACTGTCATGGCTAGTTTTTCCTCAGGGGGAAAGGCTTCAGCCAGGAAACCTGATAGAGGTTTCGTCAGGTTATCTATTTGTATTTTTACCTTTTCTGCAGCTTCTTGGACCCTTGTGAAATACCATAGGCAGCGAGCTGTTTCCGTTTTGCAGGGCATCCTCTTCCTTTCTTGACCCTCTTCCATCACTTCCCCTGTCTTTTGCTACCGGAGCAGACCTTCATTTCCTTTATAGCCTTCTGCAACTTAGCTGCCCAGGGTCGGTGCAACTCGATGACTTCGAGCGCGGTTGCGTATTCTTCAGGGGTCCTGGCTAGACTCTTGATTCGGGCTTTTAGGTTTTCATGTTCGATATCATCTAAGGTGAAAAAGCTGAGAATAAACTCCTTCGCCCTTTCGTCGAGGCACTCGCATTGGCCTAGTTCATCTTCCATCACTTGCCTCCAACTCCTTGGTAGGCTTCACGGATCTCTTCAATAAAGGAACCCACCATAAACGGTTTGTAGGCTTCCTTTATCTCCTCAATCAGCTGCCCTGCCACTTTAGGAACAAAGAATACCCCCGCGTCCTCTGATGCCCATACAACACGTTGATCGTTTACCCAGGCAAATGCCGTATAAGGATATTCTTCCGGAATCCGGTAGGGATTCGTTTCAAATGCCGGCGCTTGTTCTATCGTGGTCTCCAGCACAAAGTTTTGTCCCTCATTGACAACCATTGGCCAGGCATGCCCATAGTTCTCCCACATCCCAATTGAAAGCCAAACTGCATCGGCAGAGAACATATTGCGCAACATTGAGACTAGCAGGAATCCGCTATCCTCACAATCTCCGATCAGAGACCCCAGCGTCTCAGAGGGGTATTGCCAGAAGTCGTAGGCGGTGGATTTCTTCAAGGCGGTAGGCCAGAAGGGGCCGTAACGCAGGAACTCCTCCTGATGGTGGTAATCTGCTTCGCTGAGAGAGCGATATGGAGGGTATTTTATGGTACGGCAGACCCAATCCCAAATAATCCAGACTTCATGTTGCTCAGGGTTGGTTCTGTGGAGGGCAGCCCTGTCAAGTGCGTTATAGATATTGCCATCGTCAGGACACCGGAACCACATCTCATTCGGACGGGTAAAAGACTGTATTGTCTGAAGCTGATTGCCATATCTCCTTTCAACTAATGTCTCAACCATGTCATACCACGTTCCATATTGCAACCCGACTCACCTGTAGCGCAACCTAGTCTCTTGGAAACAGTGTGGTCAAGTCGCTGCCAATAGGGTCGGCAGGATCGTACATTTTCCAGCCATCCTGGAAGACCCATACACGTATCAGCGCAGAACCAAGTGATGCAATGGCTAGCTCTATTGCTTTTGCTTCTGGCCTGTTATAGGACACGACATTCCAACCTACGAACAGCTTTTGATTTCCCATGAGTTCGCCTGTTGTCGGGAGCAGAATGTAGTCGACTCCGTTTACCAGGTTGTAAGGGCCTGTAGTACCGTATTCACGCACTCCTATCACAAATTCCGGAATCTTTACATACCCTCCTCTTGCGTCATCCCAGTACCAGCCCATAACACGTATCTCGTCTGCTGGCCAGTTAGCCCATGAGCAGGGCGCATTTAAGCCTCTCCAAGCAGAACCATCAGTGTTCCACTGACCTGATATTGGATCCCATAGCAGAGCGTACCAGATAGTTGGCATCGCCCCTGGGGGAAACGCGTTTGCTAGGTAGACATCAATCGACGCTATGTTATTCTCGGCAGGAAGAGTGGTAATGGTGAGACTAGCACTTGCTCTACTTGATGCTAGCTCAACTTCATAGGTTGTCCCTGGTTTGAGGAAAAGCAACGGGAGAAAGTGCCTGGTAACAAGCTCAGTGGAGGATTCGCCTGAAATCCATCCACCGCCTAGCTCGCTGTATATTAAGGCACTATCTGCAGGTTCGTTAGTCTCCCAGGTTATAGTGGCAAAAGACGACGCGATAAAAGTCGTCTGCACATTCGTTATCGTCAAGGCTCCAGGGGGGGCTGAGGCTGTAGTAAAAGTGAAGGGGCCCGATGCCGCGGGGTTGCCCGCTGCGTCTGTTGAGTGGACCACGTAGTAATACAGAGTGCCTGGTAGAAGGTTATCCAACCACACATCTCTAGTTGTAGTTAAGATAGAAAAGTATTCAGTCAGTCCTAACGATGGCGTAGGTCCATAGTCCACCCTGCTGTCAGCAGGCTCATCTGTACGCCAAAGGATACTTGCTTGTGTTCCACTATGGACATCTGCTGAAACTTCAGTTATCACTGGCGGGGTAATATCACTTGTCTCCTCGGCTAAAACATTGACACTGAATGTGTGGATACCAGCCATGTAAGGAACGAAGGCCATCTCAAATACCACAGTTGCTCCGGGTGGTACGAAACCAGTCTCTTGCCCGAAGCTAAAAGAGCCGGGGTCTCTCCATGGCGCTACTAGCGTGGCTACTAGATTGCCATCGACTATGACAAAGGTGCTGCCTGACGTAGGTTCAACCCGATACCTCGTACTTGATGCCCCAGTGTTCTGTATCTCTATTCTCACGCCACCATTACCATTTAGGGGAATGGTGGGAACACTAGCTACATATGCACCTATACTGGGGTCATACGCCAATGCGCTAATAATTTGTCCTGAAGGCATATTACCTCCTCACAGGCACTACTTTTTTACCACCTTAATCTCAATCCTCGCGTCCTTTTTAGGCAGTTTACGTAGCTCCTCTAATTCCTCCCGGGTCCTAACTCTAGGTTGCGGGGGAGGCGGAATCTCAGACCGCTGATTCCATGCTGAGAACAATTGATCCGGTGTATGTACCGACTTCATTCAGTGACACTCCTGCAAATTGTACTGTTTGCCCGCTTCCAGGGGGTTTTTGCTGCCCTTGTCCACTTCCAGGGGGAGTAGTTGTCACACCTGATGGGCTGGTTACCGTGAGATCAACGTTGGCTCTTGCATTAACCCCACCGGTATTCGCCCACATTACTGCTAGTATGAGGTCATCCCCAAGCGTTAGCAGGGGAGGGTTTACGGCGCCAAATTGATCCCATAGCGTTACCCAATTTGCCCCGCTCCAGTACATTACGGTGTCAATGATGCCCTCGACTGGCGGCGCTCCTACAGTTGCTGCTGAGATTGTTATTGTGTCGACCACTGTGTACGCCATCTTTTTACTCCTTTATTTTTTTTGCTCTTTTGGCATGAGAAGTATTCCTGCTCCTATGATTGCGCCAATTCCAGCTATTCCAGCTATGAGCATCCAATTAGTTCCTTCTTCAACGGGCATTTCTTGACTGGTCGCTGTTATTGTTATTCGATCAACTTCAGTGTATGCCACTTTGCTTACCCCCAACAAGCCTGCTAACTAAATAAACCCCTGATAGAGCCACTACTCCAATTGCCACCCACTTGACTATATCTACAATAGCTTCGGATTCGAGCATGAACACGGTGATGCCGATAACGATTGCTCCTAATACCACGGAGGCAATGACTATTGCAACCCAATGAGCCTTCATGAAAGCAAGCACTGCAGCAAACCAGGCAGGATCAGACTCTAGTTCAACCACTCCGGTACTTCCCAGTATCCCACCTTCCCCCCAGATATCTACCACAAACATGCCTTCGGGTGCAGGCCATCCCCAATTGGGAGCAATGTCAAAAGCAACCGCGGCGCCGGGTAAATTCGTTTCTATTACACACCGGAGCTTTGTTCCCTTCGTCAATTCTTGATCAGCAATCAATGACTGTAGATCAGTAAAGTTTGTGCCTTCAGCTACCTTTACCCAAGGCATTTACTCATCCTTACCATATAATCTCGTTCCAACTTCCACCGGCAAGATTATAAGAACGACCCCCGTAGGTTAAGACCGAAACCCGCGTGACGTATATGGAAACAGTGTCGCCCTGGTATATCTCGTACAAGTCGCTTCCCTGCATATCTGCCGGATCATACATATACCAGACCCCATTACGAGAAATCCATACCCGTACTAGATTTTGTTGAATCGACGCGAGTTGCTCTTTGATTGGCCAGTTACCCTTCTGGAAGTTGTAAAGTTCCATGTAGATAGTGTGCAAGATATCTACATTTGTTACTCCTTCTGTCCGCTGCCAATACTCGGTTGCTACACCTATCCAGTCTCCTCCCCTAAGATAAAAGTCGAGGTAGTAAGACTGGCGGAAAGAGGCTATAAACAAGCGGAGATACTCACTACGTGTTATCTGCCCATTAGCAAAGGCTTGTTCAAAAAGGGCTCTTAGCCGCTTAACTTCAGCCTGCGTAGCTACCCCCTGTATTTCTGCCTCTGTAGGCACTACCACAAGGTCACCTGGGGGCACACCGCCGTTTGGTCCGGGTGGAGGAGATGCTGGGCCCCTTTGTAGGTAGGCATAAAGTAAAAAACCACCTGCCGCTACTACGGCAACTCCTACAAGTGCGTCTGCAGTTTTAATAGCCATGTGCACCCCCTCAAAATACAAAGGCGGAGAAGCACCAGCTCCCCCGCTTAGCCTTAAAAGTACCTATTCTTTATACCTTTGTCAAGTTGAGGAGATAACGCACCCTGTTGATTTCTTGGGCAAGCCAGCCCTCATGTCTTTGAAGAACTTCAGTATGCTCTGGCAGAATGTCATCGATGCAGTCAATGAGATCAGGCGCTGTAATCTTGGTAACTAGCGCCAGTGCCAAAGAGTTGTCAAACACTCCCATCTCTCCCCGGAGAGAATCCAGGTATGATTTTCGCTCCGCGGCCGGCAGTTCCAGGATGGAATTTACCAGGCTCCAGCTTTCCTGAATAGCAAGTTCCAGTCCTGCAGGGGAGAATTCAGCAAGATGCACCGCAATAACCTCGGCAATGTTCGCTTGCATCTTGAACCACATATAATTTGCAGCAAATGCCTGTCCCCAGTCATTGTCGTTCTGTGCCATAATGGGCAATCACCTGCTAGGCTTGCTCTTCAGCCCCTGGCCCCGGAGCATGTTCAACCTGGAGTGGCTTTTGGCAATGAGGGCACTCAGTATTCTCCGAGGAAAGCTCTGCTATCTTGACCGGCTTACTGCAATGCGGACAAGGGAGAATTGCCTGATCGATTACAGGGGGGGGCTCAACCTTCAGCGGCTGTGGGGCCCGGGGGGTCGGGGCGGCTGCCCTCTGGCTTACCGTAGCCGCAAACGCCTTTATTGCAACAGGAAGCTCTTTCCTTAGCTGGCCGAGGGTCGAAAGGAGCGCATTGTGTTTTTCCATATCTCTCTTTTGCTCACCCTCGAATCTCTTCAAGCTGATCAAGGACTGTATGTCCATCACCATCGGGTTCCCGTTCTCATCCTTCATCTGCATCATCATGGGCGCCACCCCATCAGTGCGAACCGGAGGCGACTGGATCACAATCGGCTCACCCGCTTCTATTTTCTGCTTGGTGCCATCAACGGGGTTTACTATCCACGTCGCAGCTTGGGGGAGTTGGGTTTGCTGCGGATTGATCACTATAGGCTTGCCTGCAGGCCTCATCAATTGTACGTCTGACTTCCGATGGTTCAGCAGATACGTTAATGCTGGACCCGGGCGATTTTCTCGGACAGCCTTCTAGGTTTGGTTGGAAGGGTAAGACATGGACATACACGTGATGTCGACATAGATGTGATTTTCAAAACGGTGTGATAATGAAGAAGCAGCAGGATCCATTCACTGATTTGTCATGGGACTCACTCAATGACTGGGCAGGTGACAGAATCGTTGCGAGAGGGAGGAAGTACCAGCAGCAGAAGCGGGTGTTGAGTCTCGCCAAAACAAACGAAGGCAGCCTGATCGCCTGGGTAGAAGGGAGTACCCGGTATGCCACCCAGGTCGATATGGATGACGAAGAGTACCTGCATTCAATCTGCAGCTGCCCCTATGGTATCAACTGCAAGCATGGTGTAGCTGTACTGCTCGAGTACCTGGCCCGGCTTGAGGATGAGCAGAGTATCCC
>SDBV01006388.1_pt1 | contig 16348 bp, 11 predicted proteins | sample 2277081 | NCBI WGS metagenome assembly SDBV01 (sample SAMN10402039, study PRJNA504765) | marine sediment metagenome | isolation source: marine sediment core GS10_PC15, 223 cmbsf | place: Arctic Ocean: Southern Knipovich Ridge | collected 2010
AAAAATACAATAAAATCAAACAAAAACAAAGAATACTATATGACTTAAAGGGTTATATGTATAAAATACCAATATTTAAAATTGCCAATAGTTGTTGTAGAATTTTCAGGACAGGGTACTAGTAGTGTTAATTCTTGGTTTAGGGAAGCTTTATCATTAGGATTAATAATATATCTCCAAATATGATTTTTTTCAGTGCCCTCGGCCCCAGCATTGTCTACGAAAATGTTTTCTCTATGACTAATGGTAAATACACCTTGTTGAGCTTGCATTCTTGGACTATTCCTTGGTGCTATGGCGGCCATTGGGAAGAGTTTTGATTTACTTTCGCTAGCAATAGTACTTGGGACATAACCTTTCAAGTGCTCATCTTCAAAAGAAGGTATTTCAAATTCAAAGTCAGGTCTGTAATTACTTTTTAGATTCAAGTCACAAGGTAATAACACCCATAAAGCGCCAGGTTTATTTGATAGACTAAGAAGTGAGAAGTACAGGCCAACCAAAGGACTTTCTGACCAATCTACTAATCGAGTTGGCACCCCATAATGTTGCATTAGAAAAAGCCATTCAAATTCACTTTTTGGTTGATGATTAAGAATAATGCTTGCGTCTTGCTTAAATTTATTCAAGTAATAAGTTTCAGGTGGACGTTCATTAATTCGCATTAGTTTTGGTTCTAGGTTCCATTCAGCATCTGAATGCCCTCGATACCAAACTGGGCCCTTGTAATCACCAATATGTTCTGCTAATTTTTCTATTAAGCAGCCAATTGAATTGATCTCAGTATCTTGATACTTCATCTTGTTTAATTACTTTACTGCTATATTGTGAATGAAGATATGCATAATTATCAAAACATTTAATTGACTTCTAATCCTGAACTTCAAGATATAGATAGAAAAAGCATTTCAAACATTATTTTACTTGTGCATCGTATAACATAGCACAATTAGTCTCATGATGAATCTCGATTTTCAATTAACAGGTTAAACAATAGGCCATTATAAAATTAAGATAATTAATGGTGAAATCCCAAGAAATCAAGCCTTACGTGTAGAAGCTACGACTTAATCTGACAGTTTGGGTTTCTAACTCCAATTGAAACATCATTTCTTAGACTCTTGACTTCTCCAAATTGGCCTCGATTATATGGTAATATAGTATTGTGATAATTTATTATACCATATGGAATAATTTGCTTAAAATCTGGATGGATCCTTTTCAACTTGTTATCTCTCCGTTAATGAATTATTCACAGGATTTAATACATTGTTTTTGTACTTAGAAATTTCATAATTTATACCTTCGAATAGGAGACATTATGTAATAGCTTCGTTGGAAATGTTAATACTTATTCAATCATAACTGAATTTCTGCAATTCTCAAAGATCATCATATATTACTGGTATTCGGTTTTGAAACTCCCTCAATAAGGGTATGGCAATTTCTCTCATTTGAGGATGGGCTGCCTCGGAAGTTCTAAGTTTGAAGAAATGTTTCCATTCCCTTAAATTCATTGTAATCACAATTTCCGTCTTTAATGAATTAGGCAAAACACTTCGGGCTTCTTGTGGGTTAGCACCTAAGTTGATTAGTTTATTATATGCATTTTCGGCATGAATTGATAATTCTTTCCAGATTAAATACTTTTCATCGTCCTCCTTCCAAAAGCAAGGCTTTATTAACGTTAATTCATTTCCAAATTTCCCCTCTGAATAGTTGCAATATCTCGTAGATTCTTGTGTGTAACTCGCAATTCTATGTCGAACGATTTCATGTGTAATTCCTCTATCACATATTACTCTTACCGTAACCACAAAATGCTCTATAACTGATAGATGGCCATTTTCAATAATCATTTTCAGAAATTCTTCAGCAGAACCTTTCGTAATTAAATCCTCACTCTTATAAGCTGTTCGACCATATTTCTCAATGCTCTCAAGGACAAAATTCCCATCAAATTCCGTTTCGACTATAAAATATGGCTCAATTATTTTCATTTGCTTGTCAAAGATTTATCTCATATTTCCAAACTTTATTTCCAACTAGTGTATCTTTAATTCTATAAGTTTTAGGCATGTTGTAGAGGACAGTTGGAAATACCTCCGCTAAAGAACAAATTCCGCAACTTAATGCATGGGCCTTTACACCCAAAGGTACTAGTACAATATTTCTTTTACGATTACAATTTATTATGATTTCTTTCAATTTATTAATTGTATCCGAAATGTTCGCTGCACAAGATTTGTTTATTTCCTTTTCAAGTATACCACATTCATCTAAGAATTTCTTATTACGTTCTAGTGCGATTGTCTCATACTCTGGTTTATATCCTGGAGAGGTAATAAAAACTTCTATTTCATCAGGTTCTTGCTGTTCATATATCTTATATGTCCTATACTCATCGTGACCTAACATGAATATATATTTTCGTGGTAATGCGTCATCCCTTATACCCCAATAATTTGGGATTATAATATTCTTTTCATAACCTGATGTAAAGTGAAATACCTGATTGCTTTCGTTTGAAATCCTATAATTACCTGTAGGATTAAATAAAGTAATACTTGGTGGCAAAGAAAGGTTCTTAATGAAACCTAATAATCCTAAGAAATATGGTGTAGGAGCCCCACCGAGATCAATGAACCATTTTGAATCATAATTAAATGTCTCCTCAGGAATTCTCAAAATGATTTCATACAAAGTCTTTTTTAACGTTTTAATTGATACAGACTTTACACAAATAGGCTCATGTACAGTACAATTTCGAACCTGCTCAAGAAGAATAGGATCATGCTTTTTCCTTAGTTCAGATTCGGACGCCTCTGAAAAAAAAATAATTATAGAATATTTGCAGGATTTACTTGCTAAATGCTGACTTGAAAAAAGGCATCTAGATTCAAATGAGCTAAAAAAAAAACCTATTTCAAACTGGTCTGTTAAATCACAATTGGAGTTCTCGCATGAATAGGTGATTCCACTAATACTATTGTACACAAATGAATCTTCCTCTTCCCATACATTTTTCAATTGTATCATATGATATATTCCTAAATTAAGCTCATTTGTCCTTCGTCTTTATTTAAAACCTTTCTAATAAATGCATTATCACTTCCCTTCAAAAGAATTTCAAAATCATCATCACTTAATGATTTATAATAATAAAATGGATGACGTGGAGATAATCCAAATTTAGGTGAAAAAAAGGGGTGTAGAGCAATTTGAACACTATTTCCCACTCTTTTGTTTTGAATTATAACGGCTGCCATAGTAAGATAATCTAGTATATGTTCGATTTCAGATGAATAAATATTAATTTTTATTGATCCTATCTCATTCGAGCGTTTTATATTTGGATATGATTGAAGCTTAGAGAAGAGAACACCCAATCTATTGCAGATTATTTCTGGCGAAGTAGGTGGGGCTTTTGTTAGATTCTTGTCCCAATCAGTATTTATTATCGCTCGCTGTGTGACAATTGAATCCCAATATGATTCTGAAGCTTTCCTTATAGCTTTATTCTGAAATTCAAAGGATAAGCATTCCTGCTCAACAAACGATTCAATGGAACAACTGGATAAATTCCAGATTTCATACATAATTCGAAGAAGTTCCCGTATACTCCCACAACATAGTTTTAAGACCACATTCAATCCTGCATATGGATATTTTATGCTCTTTAGCTCTTTAGTCTTAAACATCGCAATTGCTGATACTTGTCTTCTTTTGTTGATATATACGTGATCTTTCCTTTGCTTTAATTTCTTGTCTGTTATAGATTCATTAATTGCTACTTCATCTTGTTCATCGATTATTCCCCTTAATTTCATGAAGTAATTAATAATCGAGTTCTCTTTTTCGTATGCTTGAAAGGACTGATAGAACTTAATTGCATCCTTACTAAGGCTCTCTTTAATCACTTTGCATACTAAATCATCAAGTGATGGATCGCCAAGTAATTTCTCCAAATCAAATTGTTTGGCATATTCGTTGCCATATGTATGGCTTATTCGTGTTCGTAATATTCCATTAAATTGGGAATAGAAAGAAGAGTTTGTTTCCCATTCGGTTTCAGTAGTACCAGAAATTGACAATCTTGTTAATTCATGTTCCGTTAATGGTCTATTATCAGTTGTATCAGTGATATTGTCAAGATTCATTACTGAAGTTATCTTATAAGAGATTGGATTTCTAGCCCTATAAATAAAACTACCGACAACTTTCGCCTGCCAAATTTTTAAGCGATCACAATCGTCAATCATCGGGAAGATTAGCACCTCTTTTAGAGACGGAACTTCTGTGATCTTCTCACCAAGAAATTGAATTATTTTACCCGCATCGTTAAAGGTTAAATTTCCGATGATCAAATCATACGGTACTTCTTTGCATATCTGAGATCTTATAATTCCAGATTTCTCTCTAAACAGTATTGAAAGATCATAGAAGGTATCTTTCTGTAATGTTGGTCTGGTGTTTGCATCAGGAAAAACAAAGCTTAGGATCTCCTTAGTGATTAATCCTTCTTGGTGCCAATCTTCAGCAAGAATCTCAGGTTTTTCTAGAAAGGCATCTGAAAGAGAAATCAATAGAAGATAGAGTAAAGAATATTCAAGATATATTGCGAAAATCTTTTGAGCAGTCTTCACACCATATTTATTTGCCCAATCATCCCATATTTCATTATCCAATACATCACATTTATAAATAACACCAAAATGCTTTGGTAGATCTTCATTGTCGAAATAGTCTTCGATTTCTTTACTACCTTTTATTTTTTCCTTTTCATTTTTCTTCCAGGCATATGACCAATTCATAGATTTTAGAATAGAGGTTTTTCCACTTCCCCGTCTTCCTTCAAATAAAAATTGTTGACCAGAAATCCACTGGAAAAAATCAAATAAACTGTTAGAACTGGGAACGAAAATATCAAATCCCTTGTTTTTCTCATATTCTCTTCTTCCGTATAAGAACGGATTTGGATTCATTTCACTCATAGCAAGCTTCCAACTGACCAATCATTAAAGTTAATACTTCCATTTTTATTAATGTCTATAATTCTGTTTTCATTTTGTAAAAGTTGAATTGCTAATTTTTCGTTTGCTTCAATTCCAATTTGATTGGCAAAATCTTGGAATTTTAGTTTATGACCACTCTCCGGCATATTATTTATCCACCTTGGAGGTTTAGGAATGAATGTTGATCGTAATATCGATTTAAAGCTAGAATTGTATTTCGAAGAGACGTATTCAATATCCTGGACTTGAGCTTTAATGAAATTGTTGTCGTTAGTTAACCATACATCGATGATAGAAGCTGAGTGATAAAACTTTTTCTTTCCAATTGCAGTCACCCAACCTTGTTGATCACCTCTATTATTATATTTGCTAACAGTCATTTCCGCATCACAATGTGTGTGACCGTGTAAAACGATTATATGTTTTTGCGACTCTATACAATAGCTTAGAAAGGGACCGCCATCAAGAATATTCGCATAGGGTTTTAATTCAACATTATTAGTTGGAAGCGGATTGTGATGCATTAAGATTACACTAAAATCTCCTTGACAATCATCACATATACTTGACTTTAAGTTTGATAATTGATTAGTTCCGATAGCAGGAATATCTAAGTCCTCTTTAAATATTTTATTACCTTTTTTCAGTAATGATTTTATTTTTCCCCACTCCTTCTCACTATATTCATAATATGCCTTTTCTGTACCTCCAAGGCATGTATTCAATATTAGCACCGGGATATTATTGAAAAACTTCAAAGTAGATGAATCATAGTCAGAATACGTAAATCCTAAATCATCGCAGATCTCACAGAACTCTTTCAATTCATTCTCTGGCTTTCTTCTTCGCTTAAGATCATGATTCCCTGGAGAAATCAAAACATTTTCTGGAGCAATTGTCAATGCTTTGGATAGTCTTTCAAGGTATTTCGCGCCTAGTTTTATATTGTCTTTTAAGCCATATTCTCCAAGGTCTCCGGTACAAGCAATAAAATCAAATCCATCATTTGGCTTGAAGCCAATAATATCATTTAAAAACTGTTCTTCAGCCTTATTTGAAATTGCACTGATGAAACCGTTTGATAGAGTTCGGTCTTTCAGATCAATAGTTGACGGAGTAACATTCTTCTTTGAAAAGTGTAAATCGGAGATGTGTAGAATTGCTAGGTTCTTCATTGTTTTTTATGTGTGCATTGCTTCATGTGAATAATGTGATAATAAACTTAATATTAATGAATTATCTGTTATTGTGCTTACTTTACCTTTTCCTCCCGATATCAATTCCTTTGCTATAATCATTTCATTTTTTGTCAGAGAATGATATATTCTATCCCAAGTTTCAACTTTCTTTCCTATTTCTTTATCAAAGTATCTATGAACTATATAATTCTCTGGCATATGAATAATCTTCAAGAATTCATCAATGTCACGCCCAAAGGCTTTATAAAAAAAACTAAGCTTTACAGGAACTATGCCATGTGAACTATTTAGGATACACTGAACACCTCTGATCATTCTTCTAGTCCAATGCTTTCCAATATAATTTCTATTTGTTAGGTCATTTGGAACATATTTCATAGGGAATGAAAAAATCCGGCTTTCGTATTGCTCATTTAGTTTAACAGATAGATATAGCCTTTCATAAAAATCCTCCGGCCTATCATGAAAATTATATAATACGTATACAGATATATTTCTTGTACCCGATTCAATAACGTTTACAATATTCTCAATGTATATGTCTTTGATTGAAATATCATCAAACGCAAATCGAATTGGATTTAAGCAAATCGAATTCAATAATTCTAATTTACCATCATTTAATAATCTTAAATCCATACCTTGATTGAAGTCACAAGCACGATTTTTCCTTTTGAATTTAGCTCCATGTTCAAATCCTAATGCTTTTAAGTCCTCAATAATACTGTCAAATTTCTTGGACATTAAGGTATTGTCATCAAAGAATAGGATGTTTCGTTTTTTCCCATAGTTCTTATCGATGTAATTAATAATTGGTATTATAGGCAGCTTATCAATATAATTCTCACATATCTTTTTAACATCACAAAACTTACACCTTCGATTGCATCCTTTAGTAGCTCTGAGAAGATAATTTTCATCTAATGTTGTACTAAATGGAAGTACTTGTCCATCAAAAATGGAATAATCAGGTGGTAATACATCAATGCCGAATTCAATAATCTCATTTGTTATGGACGCAAGTATTTCATCATTTTTAATTCTATCCAAGATTGTGTCTATATTGCCTTTGAAGGACCCAATTATTGGTTTAATACCAAAATTTGATTCATAAAGTCCAGGATTAATTGAAGCATGAATACCTCCTATGACTAATTCTGCATTGAAATTCTTTTGGTAATAATTAATTAAATCTCTCGTTTTTTTCCAATGAAAACTAAATCGTGTTGCTATGTATATTTTTGAGAAATTTGTGTTAGTTTTCTTTATTAATTCACGGGTGTAGATTACATTATCTCCTACAAATTTATGGTATGAAGATATTTTCATAAGCCCAAGAGGTGGGAACTTATCTTTGTAATTTGCCTCTGTAAGTAGAATCTGATTATTCACAATTCCGGAAATAACCTTTGACTATAACCGTTTGCATTCCATAGCTTAGTAGGTATTCTTTACCTGATATTAAAGCTACGTATTTTAATTTGATATCATATAGCTATTTCTCAAATAACTTGTTTACCCGCTTGTGATAGTACACCTATAAGTCAAGGTTAGAAAAGTTGCTAATCTGCAATTAAGTTTTAACGAGGAAGTAAACCGGTACCACCCAAGGGTAAAAAATGATACCACCCTGCAAAAACCGTCGTAGTCATTTCTCATTTTCCTTTCTGAAATAAAAGTAGGGCAAATAATGAACCTGTCAAGGTTATACAGAGCTCCACTTCGTTCCGACCTTGACAGAACCATTATTTGCTCCTTATCAGTGATTTAAGAAAGGATAATGACCAAAAGGAATGTTTAATGGAGGATTAGTATTTTTAAACAGTAGCGAGCTTCTTTCATCCTTCTTGTGATAAAATAAGCCCACAAGAAGGGAAAATGAAAAAGATTACATACATTTGGTTACGTGCTGGAGGAACCACACAGATACGGTTACATACAATTCCAGCGAGGTCCACTATAGCGTTGCCGCGCGGCAACGGGACAAGCAACTGCAAATCAATCAGTTGTAATTCCGAAACGAAATATTCAAGAAAGGCTCTTACACGTTGATTATAAGGACGTTGTGAACTTATAAAGGTGATTAGATATTGCAAATATGCCTTTTAAGGACAGTCCATAAAAATTGCTTGTTTTTAATCAAAATCTGCAACTGGAAATTTCCATCGGTTTAATGAAAAAACACCCCTCTGGAGACCCGCATCAAATCAACAACACAGAAGGGTGGTATCAAAATGTTCAATTTGGTGGTAACCTTTTAGATCCTCGTTAAAAATTAAATGAATTGATAAATGGACAGTGCAGAAATTGGTCATATTGAGCACCCCGGATTGTTTTAAATTGAGCAGTCCATTTATAATTATATTCTAAAATCGCTTCGTGTTGATATCGTGATATTTATTACCGATTTCAGTTGTTCACTTTAGTTCGATCTGGGGTGTTACCTTCTCCGATCTTAGGTACTCTCAATTACCGTTGTTTCTAGAAGGATCTCGAAGCACTTCGGGAGGTCCTTAGGAGATCGTAACAACAACGGATTCAACAGCAGTAAATAAAAAACCCCTTAAACACTAATGTTTCGGGGCTTCTCTGTGACCTTAGGAGAACTTGTTTTGGAGAATAAGAAACTTAAAGGAAAGGCCTAACATTCATTGCAGAAAAAAGCCGAGGATCTCTCTCATGCTTTTCAAATTACAAAATTTTCCGATTGAATCTTAATAGTCGGTACTATCCTACCTATCATAAGTCCTGAACTTGCAAAAAAGAATGTTTGGCATAAAACAGTAATAACGCTTTTAATAACGCAAAAAATATTACCCTCTGATATTCAGAGGGTTCGGTGCTATTATTGAGGTCGGTAGCGGATTCAAACCATTTTATTAAAAAGAGAATCAATATTATGATGTAAGCTACAAAAAACGTCCGTTTGTTTGATGTTCTAAAACGGGGGAGGTTGAGACCCATTCTTAGGGCCTTCATAAAGGGCTATTTATTTGGGGGAGATTTTTGATCTGCGGGGAGTCGAACTTACACTCTTAGTTCCTTGTATGCCTGGCTTTTATGAAATTTTAAACCTGATAGGTATCCGAATAAGGGTCGATTGTAACGAATTATTGGTTTTGATCCAGATAGGTATCCGAATAGGGGTCGATTGTGATGAATGATTAGCCATTTATTTCTTATTTAGAAAAAGGTTGGTATCACCAAATTAATAACCAGGTAATATTTACTGCAAATAATTTTCATTCCAGTTAAGAATAACATTGATCTGGGTTGCTGCGGATTCTACCCTCTCCTCTTTGATCATAAGAAACTGTTTACCATCCGGTGAAAGGTCATAGTTACGTCCCCAGGGACCGGAGCTGCCTAAATACTTTCCTTGAAATATAAGTATTGGCTTCCCAACATCTAACTCCGGATCTGTAATAAAAGATACACTCATCAGTTTATCACCGGTAAAGTCACGGAAATAGATTACTTTCCCATCAAGTGCCCACAAAGGCTCAATCCCACCTTCGGTAGAGATCTGGATAGTTCTTTCCAAACCGGGGAAAGAGCTCACAAATACCTCTTCCAGGCCAGATTCATCTGAGACATATGCGATCCATCTTCCATCAGGAGAGAGGATGGGATGGCTCTCATTAAAACGACTATTAAACAGGGGAATAGGAATAGTGTCTCCCTCCACTGGAAGCATGTTTATGTCCATTCCTGTCTCAGGATGGATACCTTCTAAATAAAGAAGTAGCTTACCATCCTTCGACCAGCATTTAGGCACTTGATGGAATTTGCTGGTCGATAGATTTGTTTCGGGACCCCTGCCATCGGATCTCTTCCGGTAAAGATACAATTCCGTTCCTCCATGTAGATTTGAATTGAATACAATCTCCTTACCGTCGGGTGTCCAAATGCCCCAGAACGTATGGAATTCTTTATCAGTGAAACGCCGGGAAGTGCCCCGTTCCAATCCATAGATCCACAGGTTGGGATTTTCTTCAATCCTTGTAATAAGCAGTTGCTTCCCGTCCGGTGAAAACCTGGGCGACATATAATATTCTGCCTGGAAATCCAGGGATTCAACAACTCCTTCGTGATCAACCAGGAGTAGGCTGTGACTGGATTCTTCATATTCTCCGGGGAGGAATGCCAATGATCCTTCATTTGAAATAGAGTACTGTGCACTACTATTAAGAGAAGCCTTTACCCCGGAATGGATCAAAAATGGCTCACCGGTTACTTCCATTCTCTTCAGGTTGAATGGGACCCCCAGGAGGTCTCCCTTCCAGTTATAAACTATATGCCCCGTGTTAATGTACTGTGCCTGGCTGGCTGGTTCGATAAGATTCCATATTCTTCCTGTTTCCAAAGAATATGCTGCAATACGCTCCTCCTCAAGACCAAGTGAAATGGTGTAGAGAACCTCTTTACCTCCGGGCAATATATATGGAAATGAATGCAATGCTTCGCTTCCTTCCCTGCTGTATTTCCGTGCAGCAGTTAACTGTTCGGGAGTCCCCCCAGTCACAGGTACACGATACAAGCCTCTTTCATAAGTATCCGAGAAAATGATGGTGTTATCGTCGCACCAGGTCCCGCCATGTCCAAACTTTGCTTCGCATATAATTTGTGGGGCACCGCCCATGAGGGATACCTTATGTAAGTATCCATTGGAATAAAAGCCCACCCACCTGCTGTCCGGAGCAAAGAAAAGGGCTGTTGCACCTTCTGTACCAGGTATTATCGCAGCCTCAAATTCACTCATAGAACGAAGAAACAGATAGGAGGTCCCCTCTCGCTTTGCTACATATGCCAGTTTTGTTCCATCGGGGGAGATGGCTACTGCGGAACCTGCTTCACTACTTACCAAAAGGTCTCCCTGAGGAAGATGGAGTGAAAATTTCTGAACCGGCACTGGATCGGAAAAATTGACATAACGTATGATCACGTAAGTAATGACTATAATCATCAATATTCCTGTGATGCTCCAGTTGATTACCCTCCCCCAATAAATTCTCTTCTTCCCGTCTACCAGGAGAGGTTTTGGCACCTCTTCCTTAGCCTCATTAACAGATTTGGTTTTTTCTACTCCTTCCGGCGTAACATCGAATATCCACGATAAGATAGCCGTAATTGGAAATCCAATTGCCAATAGAAGTATAACCAGTGTTGTTGTCCAGCCAGGCAGGTGCAGTGGTTCTGTAATGTTGCTAACCAATTCAATGATGATATATGCTGCACCGGCATACATGGCAATGACACGGACTACCTTGCGCCGTTTCAGTTCCTGCCAGAATTGGGATAGTTTGTTGGGATTAGTGGGCATCGAGGATCAGTAGTTGGTTACTGCAAGTTAATACCTGAAGTAATGTGAGTCAACTATAACACAGCCCTTATGAAATATCATCAAATTACTGAACCGTTCTTGATATTTCGGGACTTTAGCTGGTTAGTGAGAGTTTGGCAACTGGAAGGAGATCGTCCAATTATGACATAGAGGTTCAGGAAGGTAACGGTGCTAGCTGATATTTCTCTTCTCACCATATAAACCTCTATGGACTTTTCAAAAGAAGTTAAAGAGCTACTGATCTGGTTTGCTTTGGTTGATAGGCAGGTAGGGGCGCTACCCATTAATAGGCAGCACTTTATTAAGCTTCCTCCAAAAAAGGAAGCAAAACGGATCTCCAAAATGAAGTGTGGGAGGATTTTTCATAACTTGTATAATTTATTTTACTCATACACCATGGAACAACCTAAATCGAAATTACCTGGAGAAAGAATATTTCTAATTATGTTTATTGCACTTGTCGTAGTTTTTGCAAGTGTACTTATACCACAGGGTATACGAGATAGACGCTACTATGAATCAGCTGTAATAGACACTAAAAAGAAGATTGCAGAAAAAGAGATAATTGATAAAAGGAGGGCAAGGGCTGCTGCAAAAAAAAAGGTAACAGTTGCCCCTGCAAGGAAATCAGTTTTTACTGATATGGAGACTATTAGTTTTACTGGAAAAACTTTAAGTAATAATAGAGTGGTCTTGAAAACGGAAAATAAAGGGGATCCATGTGTTGTCATTTTCACTTGTAATAAGATAAAGATGGACTATGGGGATTTTGCCCATCATACTATTCCTATTTGGAATGTTACCAAAGGAGAGTGCTATTGGGAAATGGGTAAGTGGTATGATCATATAGATGAACATTGGGAGTACAAATTTGAATGGAAGTTTCACGAGTTTGTCCATTATCCGAGGGGGTGCGATGGAATGGTATCTTTTAGGTTTACGAACTTCAACCCAGACTAAAAGTGACACCGCCATATATAAGTATGGACTACTCAACACAAATACTTATCCTCCTTTTCTGGTATGAGGTTTGGGATTACAGGATTACTCAAGTTAATTCATTTTAGCACAATTCATTTCAACTTAGACTTCTATCTCTAAGGTCCAACTTTATAAAAGAGCAATTTTGCGAAGCTATCGGGGACATCTCATCTGCTATGTTTGACTTTTATCTCAAGTCTGCGGATTACAACCCGACTTCTGACCCTTTATTCACAGGATACTAAGCTGTGCCCTCAAGGGTGATCTCAACTGAGGCTTCTAGTATTTAAGGATGGAAAATACTCTTTGACGAGCATGAACACTTCAATCTAAAATACATACTTAAATTTAAGAAATTTCATAATGCAAGTCAAGTTTAATGCGCTATATATCAGTCTTTTAACGTCGGAGTAAACCGATACCACCTACCGGTGAAAAACGGTACCAACCCGAATAATAATCTCATCGAGTTCAAATTCTAAATCTTTTGGATGTATTTGATGGAGGAAGATGATAAACCGGTTAAGCCCACCAACATAAATCTTCTCTATACTATAGTTGAAATGATTTGTGCGAATTACTTCCCTGATATGGGCTGTGTTTTGCCACAATCTGCTAATATTCTATTATGCTGAGAATAGATATTTTATTGACTTTCTGTATGATAGGTTGTACATTTACCATAATGCCGATATTGGCAGTATATATGTTAGCTGGACAAAGAGAATTAATAGAAAGGAGGTATCCATGAAGCAAATGACACGATTGGCTATGGTCGGCATATTGTTTACACTCGGTTGTGCCAATCCGACAGGTGACCTGTCCGAAGCGGATCTTACCGCCATTCGTGAGCGGTTCGACGAGATCGCTAGCCATATATCTGCGGAGGACAATGCTGCGTGGGCGAATGACTATACGGAGGATGGCATTTTCATGTACGGTAACACGCCTGCGCTTAAAGGCCGTGCTGCAATCCAGAAATGGGGCGAAACTGGTCGGAAGGTCACTAACCTCACGTTCTCGGACATTCAAATCCATGGAAGCGGTGACCTGGCATGGGCGACAAGTGCGTTATCGGTGACGTTTGAAGGTATTCCCGAGCCGGACAAGGGGAAGCAACTCGTCGTCTTGCAGCGCCAAGCGGACGGTTCGTGGCTCACAGTGGCCGCGAGCGTTAGCTCGGATCTTCCACCTTTCGGAGACTAGCGGTGTTGGGTTGAGTGGTGTGCTTGCTGAGGGTTCACAATGTACCCTCGTACCGACCACAAAATGAGATAGGCGATCCTCTAACACTCGCTTGGAGTGGACGTGTGCGGTATCCTGTGCGGTCATGTCGCATTCAGTGCCTGCAGCTTATCGCCAGATCCGTTTTGGGCAAGAAAAGTGGACCTTTATCATAAAGGAGAGCGACTTTTTTGCTTTGTCAGTCAGTATCTAAATCAGCAATCAATCTTTCAATATTCTCTATTCTCTTCATTAAAAGGGTGTAAAGGATTTTATTCTTATATATAAAGACTGGTAGGGTCATCCGAAATAAAACTAATTCATCTTCTGATACTATTGGAAAAACCGACCACCTGACCACTTCGGGCCGATTCTGGCTGACCAGGTAAATGCATTGGTAATCTGAAGTTTACCTGACATATATCAATCTGGCGAAGGATGGTCAACGCTTCCGGTTTTTCCACCGGAATGGGGTGCTCAGTCATTTCCGGAATCAAGTGCTCAATTTGATCCGGTATGAGGTGTTCATTAGCACGGTTCTTTTATGTGTTATTGCATCAAAATAATACAACCAACTTACCAGTGTCTAATTTCAAATGCCGGAGGTTGTAACCCCATTTAGCAGGTATGATTATTATTGATAATTTTGATAAATTATTCATGAAGTTAAGTGATCTCCAATCCGTGAGGTAATCTTAGTAAGCAATAATTGAGACGTTCATCGGTATTCATTGATAATGATGTTGGCATTAACCGGGCTTGACACATACAGGGATGTTGAGCTGGTTGATCTGGTGGAGGGAAATTTGGCAATAGTATATTCTGAGTGATTGCACACTCCGTGATTCCAGTAGCAAATATAGGAGCAAGGCAAAATTCATAATCGAGAGACACAATAATTGGAATAGAGAAGTGATGGGTTGAAGCGTCCCGAAATGCCTGACCATCTTGTCTTTTGGTTCTGTCGCACCTGAGAAAAGATAGCCATTTTATGTCCAAAATAGTGAATCAATCAAAAAATGTTTTGTTGAATATCAAAGGTTATGATTTTGAATAGTTCTAGGTTTGATTGAAAAAACCATATTTTGGATCAAAGGACAGAACCGTCGGGACAATTTGACTCTTCAACCTTTCCATTTAGCCTTGGAGTTCCTGGCGTAATTTTACTTATTGGGATCTTTTCAAAGTTGTCACAGGAAAAAATGTCCAGCGATTTGTAGAATCTAATAAATTCATTATATTGCATTTACCAACAAAATGAGAAACCATGAGTTCTAGAATAATAAAAGCTGCAAAATTAAGAGAAAGAGCTGCAAAATATCGTCTTAATGCGGAAAAATATAAGAAACGGGGTGATAATGTCAGAGCCGCACAGTATGAAGCATCTGCAGCAAAGGATGAAGTCACAGCTGCAAAATTAGAAAAGAGAGCTTAAAAATTAGTTGGCGTTTACATAATCTATTCTAAACTACCTAAATCAAGCATTTCAGGGTAATTTCATCCCATGATTACATTGACATGATCAGCTATTTTGTTTGACAATTGCGTACGGCGCATATGAGTTTCTCTCAATATTACTGTCCAGTTTGCCTAATAATTATTTTATTTCATGACAGTAATTGAGAAGCTATTATAATTCGGTCAGCATCATTCTCAAATTTATGGGATAAAATGCACGATTGGTTCTAGAAATCACAAAGACTAAAATTTTTGAGGTCCATCCCAACGATGTTCAACTTTTTTAGCCCCGTTGTGGTTAAGGCCAAATTTTCTTGCAACCTCGTAAGGAGTGAGCCCTAAATATTCATATTTGCCTATAACACTCCACATTCTATCTATTACAGAGCTTATTAATATTTCATTGGCATCATCTGACATTTTATTGAATTTTTAGAAAATTTTATCAGCATCTCCCTCTTTTATAATGACTCCCTCTACTTCAAACAATCCTTCATCAAATTAAAGTTAGTAATATTTGAGCCAAGTTAACTGATTTCTTGGCAAGTAAACTTATTCTTAATTTTAGGTAACCAGCAGTCGGGACATTGCTGACAATATACATGGTAAACTTAGGTTGCATATCCAGCTAAACTGGTTCTTCCAACTAACTAAATGTGTTGATGGAACTAATTGGATATCCTATATATTAATTATAAGAAAAAAGCATATCTGAAGTTGTGAGTATCGATTTAACTTAAAAATCCCCCAAATAATTTTCCCTTTCTGTAATCCCTGAAAGTGGGTTTTGACCTCCCCCATTTTGGTTCTGTCGCATCTGTGAAAAGACAGCGATTTTATGTCCAAAATGGTGAATCAATCAAAAAATGTTTTGTTGAATATCAATGGTTTATGATTTTGAATAGTTCAAGTGTTAATTGAAAAAACCATATTTTGGATCAAATGCGACAGAACCGTAATTGGGAATAGCCTTAAGTTTACCTTCTCCTGAATCTTACCCTCCAACGCTGCGTACCTTTGTTTCTGTAAAATTGGATTTATGAGTTAAAAAAGAGAAAGCCACAGTTGATTTAATAGTTTTAAAGTGTAAACCAAAAAAACTAACAACCATGGCTTTCAAAGAACAG
>SDBV01006389.1_pt1 | contig 16347 bp, 5 predicted proteins | sample 2277081 | NCBI WGS metagenome assembly SDBV01 (sample SAMN10402039, study PRJNA504765) | marine sediment metagenome | isolation source: marine sediment core GS10_PC15, 223 cmbsf | place: Arctic Ocean: Southern Knipovich Ridge | collected 2010
TCTTACCTGCTTGCCATTGCCGTATATATTAATCGGCTGTTCCTGTATGGCTCTTTGGGCAAACCATGCGACCCATGCCTGGTCTTCAAACCCAAACTGCCGGGTTCCATAAATACAGCTCATTCTGAAAACACCCGTTCTTATGCCGAAAAGATGGGCATATTCCTGTGTGTATATATCCCCGCACAGCTTGGAGACTCCATAAGGAGTGTGACCAGCCAAATCTATGCCTGCTGTCTCTTTTATGCCTTTTATAGCTTTAAATTCATACCTTTTTGCTTTCTCGATCAAAGGTATCTTATTTATGCTGTTTCCATATACTTTATTGGTTGAACAATAAATAAAAATTCCTTCAGGATTATGTTTCTTTAAATTTTCTAATACGTTTATTGTGCCCAAACAATTTATATCAAAATCTTCAGAAGGATTATTGAAAGAGGATTTGATCCCGGTCTGACCTGCTGTATGAATCACTGCATCTATTTTGTTCTTTTTAAAGACTTCCTCCAGGGAAGAAACATTCCGTATATCATTCTTAATCAGCTTAATATTTTTATATTTCTTAAGGTAATCCCAGTTATGCTCAACTGATTTATTTTTTGAGCTGAATATTTTCGACCTTATAAGGCTGTCATAAGCAATAACTTTATTATTTTTTTTAGCAAAATATTCTGCGCAGTGCGTTCCCACCATCCCGGCTCCGCCGGTGATTAAAATATTCATAAAGGCTCTCTTTTTATCTTATCCCATTTTTTAACTTTTCTGAAAATTCTCTTTAAATAATTGACAAGAACAATATATTCACTAATTGTGCTTATGATTTTAATCTTTGTTTTCCCTATCTTCTTAGCATAATCATATTTAAAAGGAATTCCTGAAATGCGGCAAGTGAACTGCGACAGCTTAATTAAGAGTTCGACATTAGCTCCAAAACCCTTTGATTGTATAAGTCCAAATCTACTAAAGTACATGACCGCCGTTTTTAATAAAGACATACGGTATGCCCGAAAAAAAATAGTATAATCACGAATATCATTAACAGGAAAAAGAATCCTCATTAACCAGTTTGCCCCGCAACTGAAAATTTTTCTCGTGAAGGGAAAGTTAATATACTTCCCCCCTTTTTTATACCTGGATGCTATTACTATGTCATTATTTTTTTCTTTAATTTGAAATATAAGGTCATTTACAAGCTCTACTTCGCTTGTCTGGTCACTTTCCATTATGATCATTATATCATTATCATTTTTTGATTCAGATAAAATCCTGTCTATACCAACAGAAAAAGCTGTGCCTATATTCATATTAATATAATAACTCACTATCACAAGCCTGGAACTTTTTATATTCTTCAATACATGCAAAGTCCTGTCAGCACTGCCGTCATTTACAGCAATGATTTTATAATCCTTGCGAGCCATCAATTTTTCAAGTTTTGAGATCAATATTTTGATATTTTTTTCTTCATTATATGAAGGCAAAAGAATATATATCATTTCATCTCCTTTATAAATTATTCATCCTTGAGACCACTCTAAAAAGGTTTATTTTTGCAAAAGGCGGTTTGGTAACCGCCTTTTGATAACTTCATTTAATGGTTATGCGGTCTGGTGACCGCATTTTACACCTTTTTAGAATGGACTCATCCTTTTTTGGCATAAACTTCCATAAAGTCTCCCATGCCAAAAGTAATAAAGACATTTTTATTAAAAAGAAAAGCTTTTTTTACGAATTTAACCACGTAATATAAAAACCAATTGATTTTATTAAGCTTATACAAAAGATAATTAATACTAATAATATGCTTGTAAGTAGAAAGCTTTATTAATTTCAATCCTGCTTTTTCAAGATATTTTTTTATAGTATTTTTATCAAAATAATATATATGCATTTTCATAAGCCATGGCCAGCTCCTCTTGAGAATCCTTGCATAAATACTCCCGAAATCCACAGTAGAAAATACTAATAAGCCGTCATCTTTTAAAGCATTCCTGCATTGGATCAATGCTTCTAAAGGGTCATCTGCATGCTCCAATACATCCCACATAGTAATAACATCAAATTCCTTTTTAAAATGAATAAGATTTTTGCAGGTTCCCTGCCTGATTTTAATATTAAACAGCTTCCTGCACTGGGCCACACTCCATTTAGACGGGTCAATTCCCTGCACCTGCCATCCCTGTTCTTTTGCTTCTGAGAGAAAGACTCCCAAAGAACAGCCAACATCAAGCAATTTCCCTTTCTGTTTATATCGGCTAAGGCTTTTCAGGCTTCTTTTAAATGTTTTGATCCTGCCATCCATTTCATCTTTGTAAATCGTATCTTCTGCTTCTGAATATCCTTTTTCAAGCTCAGTTGAATCAGGTCGCGGGGAAGAATAATAAAGCCCGCAATTTCTGCATTTAACAATTTGATAATATTCACCATGCCCCTCATTAGTGCACGCATACCCCGGCTGGCTATTATTTGATTTTATTGTTGATTTATAGATTATTTCAGCATCATTCTTTTTGCATAGATTACAATTTACTTTTTTTAACATGTGAAATATAAATATTTGAAATTATTTTGTGTCCAGCCGCTTAACTTTATAGGATATGCAATCCTTATTCATAAAATACCGGAATCTTTTTAATAAGAATTTAATATAATTGAATGAGGTAATGTCTTTCGGGGAATGTCATTTAAATAGGTATCATGTTGCCCTATTTTATTTAATAATGACTCTATAAATAAATGTCCCTTTATCTCCGGAAGCAACACTTGATAGTATCCATCTCACCCACTTGATATTTGTTTTTGATGCATACGTGTCTGAATAATCTGATGACCCATATCCCTGTGCCGGGCTTGTATTTGTTGAATACTGCGCTGTCCAGCCTATGGTTGGGGACAGCATGTAGTTTGTTAGAAATACTGTATTTGCAGGTACTGCATCATATACCATTGCATTATTTGCTGCTGAGCCGCCTGCATTGGAATAACTTATCATATAAACTACTGTTGCACCGGGAAATGCTTTTGTTATTGGTGCTCCATTAAACATGATATTTGATACTGATTTACTTATCTCTAACGTAACTATGCCCTTGAATTGTAATCTTATATTGGTATTTGCCTGTTGATATATATAACCCGGATATACCCCTTTCACTCCATTCCAATTCTCTCCTATATCTCCACCATACCTTTTACCATCATCTCCCATATAATTTGTCGCACTTGTGTTATTATCTGCCTGTGCCATGATACGATAATCTATCCAGTCTCCTCCTGATATTGCCTGGTTTGTGCTGATTATCCTTACCTGGAATGTAAAACTGTTTCCCATTCCAAGATTATCTATACTATTTATAACTACATCATTTGTTACTATGGCTATGTCAAAATAACTTAACGATGCTGATGGATTTGTATTTGTATAAGGTATTATTATTGGAAAGCTTACAGTGCTGTTCCCTTTATTTGTAAATGTTATATCAAAATAATTCGTGCCGCCTAATATCGCATTTATTCCTGTTACATCTGATACAAAACTGAATCTGCCTCCATACTGGGTAGCTACTGTTAGCTCACATAAATCACCTGTTAGATAATCTATCTGATCACACGTAAAACAGGTTGTATTTTGCAATACTGCTCCTGCTGATATACTACCTGCTATTACTTTAAAACTCATAAATCCTGATTCGGCTGCCGCCAATACAGGAGATCTTGCTCTTACCCATTTTGTATCACTTGGTGGTGTGGGCTCAGGTATATAGTTTAAAGAATCATAGAATTGGTCAGGACTATTTAAAATGGACCATTGAGTAAACCAGGTAGAAATTCCGTCTGCAACTTCCTGTGATAATGAATTGGATACATAAACAGTCCCCCAGGGTATTTTATCAAATAGAATTATATTTGTCAATGTAAGCGGACCTTTATTGCTCCATGCTATTTCATAATGAATTGTTGAGCCGGGCAATACATAATTTGTACCCAAAGAGCTTGATGATAATGTTATATTTGTTGCTGATTTCGAAAGGTAAAAATCAGGTGGCGGCGGCGGCGGCGGTGGCGCTCCATCCGGTATCTCATCTCCATTGTTGTCAGGGTCGATGGTTGCCCAATTCGTTGCGCCTGATATTACATTGCCGCAAAAGTCCTGTATTCCGTTGCTGTAATATGAATATGCACATAATGATATCCTGTTGGGCACTCCCCCGAATATTGACCATGGCAATCTTACTTCTACTATTTGCTGAGCATTATCACCTCTGTTGCTGTTTGCTATGCGGTTGTAATCCCATGCATTGCCATCCCAGTCATATAGTCTCCAATTCGTCAGGTTGTAATTCGGGCTGAACATCTCATCATGGTCAAACCATAATAAATATTCAGGCATCCGGTTGTCTGTATATGTATAATCAGCCAATCCTGTTGGATTATTAGTTGCTCCCCGGTCATCCCTTGTTACGTCTATTGCTATATAATCATACCATTCATTAGGACTGGCAACTGCTTTTTTTATGCCTATGTATAAATAATTTGTATCCCATGTTGCCCATAATTCATCTGTCTCTCCCCAGGCACTATCATTGTCCTTAGCCAGCCTTTCTACGAATGCCCCATTATGTGATACATTATTCTGAATATCCCAGTCAGAGAGATCACCATCTACAGTTAATGGCCTGTTTGTATGCCCGGTTTCCTCTCCTGTTGTAGTGTAAAAATGAAATTGCGTGTTTTTGCTTAAATTCCCTACTATTGCTGCCTGCAGGTTAGTTGTTACTGTTACAGTATAAAATTCATTTGGCTGCAAATTTTGAAGCGGGGTTATTCCAACAGTCCTGTCTCCATTTAGAAAAGTATAACTGATATTTACATTATCCCAGTTGGAATCCTGCAGAATACAGTTATTTGCTACGCTGCTTTGCTTAATATTTGTGTCGAACGAGCAGGTCACTTTAGTTGTTAAAGGCAGATTTGTTATACCATTAGCAGGCGCATGGGATATTAAGTGGAATTCTTCTGCAATAATTGCAAAACAACTGGTTTCTTTTGGATAATCAATATAATCTCCTTCTAACTTTGCTGAATCCCCTTCTCTTGTTGCAACAGTAAGTGAATAATCATAAATAGGCACAAGAGTATTTCTAACGCTATCGATAATCAGATTCTGAGCCAGAAATCGGGGAGCAGATGCACCATCCCCATTTCTCATTATAGTTAAAAGCTGTGCATCAATAAAAAAGCTAAACGTTCCTCCCCAGGCTGATGTAGTAGTAACTTTTGTTACAAATGACAAATCAAATCCCGGAGGAAAAATAATTTCAATTATCCCGCCGGCAGGTATATCACCAAAAGGAACAAAATTTAGCGTATATACAGTAATAAAACCGGGATCAACTGCTCCAATACGGACTCCCCATGCATGAGCACCCCGGCAGGCACTGACACCTGCATTTGGCTCAGCATCATTATAACATGGCGAATTATACTTCAATCTAAAGTCCCCATTCCCCGGGTCTCGAAATAACGGATTATTAGTATTATCATTTGCAGCAGGAGCGCCCCCATTATAATTTGGGCCGAAATCTAAACCTGTATTACCACTTGCAGTATTATAATTTCCAGTTCCATTATCAATCCCTTCGGGGCATGTATTGCTGATAACCAGATTACATGAAACATTGCCAATTGCTCTATCAAGAGCAGCATCATTATCAGTATTCCCAAAAATAGTATTATAAAGAGCATCATTAAAATTCTTATTCGCGTCCATAACATCTACAGAACAATTATATACAATATTTCCAGCGAACGTGTCAAGAGGGTCACTATTAGGCCAAAGTCCCATACTGTAATTAAATATCACATTGCCGATTATATCAACAGGATAGCTTGTTGCATCAGTTATGTAAATCGCTGTACCGGCGCCGCTGCCAACAAACTTGCAGTCTTTAATAATCCCTCCTCTGAATCCGCCAAATCCGGTATCAATAGCTCTATCTGAACCTGTATTTGAAAAAACGCAGTTATAAAACCTGAAATTCTCAGCATCACTGTCATTCCCCTGTCCCATAAAGAAACAACGGAAGCCCTGGCCGTCAAATCGAAGATTTATAAATGTAATATTCTGGGAAGGATTATTCCCCCCGGCTATATCAATGATCGGGTCCCCGCCGGCTATAGTCGGATGGTTTGTAGGCGCAGCAGCAACTGTAAAATCACTCTTGCTGGCATCAGGAAGTGCAAAACCTGAGTATGTTTCGTCATCAATAATAAGAGCAATATGATTTGGACCGCAAACCTGGACAGCATCCCATAGACTGGTAGCAGCGGTCTCAGGTGTTATAAATGGGTTCGCAGGTGTAGGATTATTTTTGCGCACATAATGATAATAATATTCCTTAAATGTTAAATATCTTGGTACTGCATTATTATCAATATGTATACCATCTGTTGCTTCTATATCAAGTGTATCTTCTAAATTATCGCTGATCTCTAAACTAACAACACCACCATCTGATGGGACCATATTATATACCCATTTATTTACTCCAACAGGGGTTAGAGTTCCTCCACCTTTGACAAGAGCCATTATAAGAGTTCCGGAGGGTAGACCTGTCACACCTGTTTCCAGGTCAATGGTTATATTCCCACTAACACCATAAACCGGCTGACCGCTTCCATCTTCAGCAGCTATAACCAGTGGCGTATAGAATCCTACTATTCCGCCACCTGAATGATGCACGCCAAAATGGCTAAAATCTACAAATCTTAATGGGTCAAAAGTATCGTCATCCATATATCCTTTGTCTGTATCTTTTGCTTCTACATCAACAGTATCAGGAGTATTATCCATAATCTTAAATCTCCCATGACCGCTTTCAGCAAGTGAATAAGTATATGTTGCCCAGGTGCCAAAATCTGTAAAAGTGCCTTTCATCCCGCAGCCATTAGTTGACCAGGATATAATGCCATTAGCTCCATCAGCAAATAATGAAATAGTACCTGTGTAATCTGCTTTCACATTATTAAAGGCATCTATTGCCCATACAAATATTTCTTTAGGCATGTTTATTACTGCATAACCGTCATGTATAACTCTAAAATGAGATAAGGGCCCGGAAAAAATAAGGCTATTATCCTCCAGCGGGTCATCAATTAGGTCATGCAATTCCCCTGAATAAATATCTATGTTTACGCTTTCCATTGCATTATCTTTTATCCAGAGAGTAACAACCCCTTCACAGGCAACAGTAAAAGTAAAATCAGCACCCGGTGTGCCTCCTCCCCAGTCATTCAATGTGCCGCATGGCGAAGAGGACATATTTGTCCATGAAATAGCACCCCCTGTCCCTTTTGATATGTCAAGCGTAATTGATCCGGTATAATTCTTAACAAGCATATGGTCTAAAGTATGGACTTCAATAACAATAGGCTCCCACTGCATGGCTTCCCCTGCGCCATCATGAACAAGGGCAAAATGATTAGGCCTTATGGAATACCACATGTCAATCACATCATAGGCAGACCTGTCCTGTGGCGAATAGAGCGAAGTCGGAGTTGAATCGGGCTCCCAGTAATGCCAGAAAGTTCCTCCCATCCAGTCCTGGTCCCATATTCTCCTGAAAGCTGCTTCATAACCATTTCTCTGCAAGCCGTCATTGTTTCCGGCTCCCTCATTCCACGGGTCAAGAGTGCCATAATCCCGGGCGGGATATCCAATTTCAGTAAATATCACTTTTTTGCCTGGATATTTTTCATTCTGCCATCGTTTTAAGCCGTTAAACCATTCTCTAACAAAATAATTATTAGTATGCGCCTGTACATCATTAGTTACAGTGAAATTATTCCATCGCCAGTATAAGGCGCTTAATGTTGGAAAAGTATTATAATCAAGGGGGAAATAAGCATTAACACCAATATAATCCACATCTGATTTATCCCATAAAACTAAACGCTGATACGTATGCCTGTGAAGAAAGATAGGAATATGCACTCCCCAGATTGCGCTGTAAGTGATATCATTGGTATAGTTAGCCACTGTCCTTACATCAGATAGCACATCATCCCACTGGGTGCTGTAATTTGTTGCCATAGAATTAAGCTCTTCGCCAATGGAAAATAATTCCACACCATTATTTGCTGCAATAGTAGCATATTTCCGGATAATAGCTCTGTAATTAAGAAACCATTGCCCAATATCTGAAGGTACTATATGGGATGGTTCTGAACCAAGCACTTCAATCTTGGGCTTCAGAAATACTTTCATGCCCATATTATGTATATCCTGTATAGCATGAATAATATCAGCATCAGGCAATGTATTGTTATTAGAAATAAACACCACTTCATTGCTTGAATTCATAAGCCAGGTAACAATAATGCCAACAGTATTAACACCAGCTTCAACCATATTAGTCAGCTCAACGTGCAAAGCATCCTGCTGCAATTCGTTGGCAGTCGTAGAAAGGAGAGTAACACCTTTATAAGGATAAACAACTGTCGGCATGACACCTGTTGAGGAACCTGAAGCAGAAGGAGATTTAGCTCCTTCATTATGTGATATATCTACTGCGCTGACCCAGTAATAATAATTTGTATAATTCCATACAGCTCTATCTTCATAATAATTGATTCTTGTCGCACCCACCATTATAGCCTGGTTCACATTATTCACCTTAGCCTGATAAATATAATACTGGTCAATATCATTCTCACCATTCTCATCCCAATTCAGTATCAAAGTTCCTCCAGTGCCCGGGTCAGATACTATCAAGTTAGCAGGAGCAGACGGTGCTGCATCATCCATAGCAATAATATAATCTAAATAAAACATATTAGTGCCATAAGTATTATAAAAGCCCTGTACGATAATTGCTATTTCCTTTGGGTTTGACGGATCTCCTCCCAACGCATAAATATCCCCGTAAGCACCTTCATTGTTATCATATATATTATCAAAATCCATCCATACTTTATTCCACTGACCCGGGATTACATTTACCATAGGGCCAAAAAAGGTGTCACCCCACATCCCGCCAGTAAAGCGCAACTGTGCTTTTAACGGGTCTGAGCTAAAAAGGTTTTCTTCTCCTGATACTTGTTGAGGCTCAATATAGATAAAAGCGACCCAGCCGGAATAAGGGGAAAGGTCAGTAATACCGGCATCGGTGCCGCAGACTCCGTCTCTTTCACGCATTATACCATGATAAACCGCGTTCCATCGGCTGTCGGTCGGCGTAATTGGCTGAGTTCCCGAGCCATACAATTTAGCTGAAATATTATATTCCCACCCAATGCTCTGCTCTGCATGATATGCAAAATTACGGTTTAAATTAAGAGCTGTATGATCGTCATCATGATTCCAGCCTGGACAATAGGGGTCCGGCCATAATGTAGGATAATTTGTTGTATCCTCCACATAATTCTTAAAATAGATATTTATAGATGGATCTGCCCCTCCGGAGCCATACGGCACCCATTGTTGGGCTTCACCTGTTTCAAAATCCCAGAGTACAGTCAGCCGTTTGGAAAGCATTCTCACTGAAATTATAGTCTCATCAGAAAATCCCAAATCATCTACAGCAATCACACGACATCTTTTTATTCCTGCATTAGTTCCATAGCCGAAATTAGAATAAACTGTCCAGGTATATCGGACGTTAGTCCATCCAGCATTTGTATTTGTTCTCAATACTATAGCATTTACAACTGCAGTTAAATCTAAGGTAACGCTTGTAATATTGCCATTAATAGAAAATGCTCGGCAGGTAAAAGTAATATCTGTCTCCATATCTCCATCAACATTATAAGGAGTGGCTAATTCATCCACTATGTCTATATATTTAATAAATCGAATATCATCAAGATAAATAACTGCGCCCTGGGGTACTCCGGATATCTCTATGCCAACAAATCGATCCAGATAGGGAGCAATATTAGTATTAATAAGATTGGTCATATCCACCAGCCACTCACTCCAGTTTTGACCAAGAGTCATGTCTACAGGGTCCGAAAGCGCAGCATGATTACTAGTATCCGCAAAAATAAATCTTATGCTTACAAACTCACCTCCATTTGCTCCTTTTGCCCATATAGATACCTTGCTGGCAGAAGTAACATCAAATCCCTCCCATGTATCATCACGCGCATGAAAAAGAGAAACAAAGCCTGCATTGGTTGTATAATATTCGCCACAATAACTTCCCCCTCGAGAAGCAGTAGTCGATAGATCCACATCCTTGAAAAAGGCAACTAAAAGCCCATCCGGGGGGCCAGGGGGAACCCACTGCTCAGGATTAGCTTTTATTATGTCTCCATCATAGACTATTAACACTGTATAAGGCTCCTTGCCTGTTACTGTTAAATAAACTTCCGCGCTTCCTGAATATCCTGCATCATCATAAGCTGTAATAGGAACTGCATAATTGCCCATTTCCTGATTTGATGCTACTGTAAAAGTATAACGCCAGTTAGTATACTGACCGGATGGCACATTGCTCATCTTAGTATTTGCCAGCCCTCCTAAAAGGCTTAAATCTATATATACATTGGTTATTTGCAAATTGGCTGTCTTGGCTTTAGCATAAAATGTTACTGTATTATCATGAGTATTAGTTATAAGTGTTGGTGTAACCCCTTCATCATACACTATTACATTTGCTGTGAACCATATATCATCAAAATATGCAGTATCATCTCCAGCACTGCTTATCTGTATTCCTACAAATTTCTTTAGATTAATCAAACCATTTGTAAAAAAACTTATATTTGTTGCAACCGGTATCCATGTGCCTGGGCCGGCACCAGACAATATAAGGGGTGTGCTATATTGCACTCCATTTATAAAATCATAACTGAACAGCATTAATTCTACACTAACCCCATTCGGTGCCTGAAAATAACATTCAAATGTATCAGCTCCTGATACATCCACTCCTGTCCACCACCAGGGCTCCGGTACATGTGCACCTCCTCCGTTTATATTTGTATAATTTCTATATTCTGCTGAATAGCTGCCGTTGAGTTTATTTCCTGATTGATCAATAAAATAAACACCTGTTCTTACTCCAAAACTATTCGTAGGCCACCAGCATTCCCAGTTTGCATCCGTCTGTGGTGTTTCACCATCATATACTATCGCCACTATGGCTACTGTAGGCCCTTTTATGCTAAAATATATTATTCCTGTTGCCATGTTCCCGGATACATCATACGCTCTTATTGGCAGAGCATATACTCCTTCACTTGTTCCTGCACTTATCAACTGCTGGTAGCTGAAATTTGTAACATCAGACACATTCATTTCTTCTGCTTGATAACCTCCCCCAAGCAGGGATAAATCCAATGTTACTGTACTTATATTCTCTAATCCTTTAACTATGCACGTGAAATCTACATTTGTATCCTTTGTATTGTTTATCATCTTTGGGTCTGCATCCTCATTGTATACAATAACCCTTGCTGTCAATACAATATTATCAAAATATGCCACTGTGCCTGCATCTGCTAATAATGCATCAGAAAACTGTATTGCTATGAATTTTTCCAAAGTAAATGTGGGGTCTGCTCCATTTGCAGTGTTTGTCAGATAAGATACATCTATATCAACCTTCCTCCAGTTAGTTGTCAGGGATATCTCGCTGGGTGCTGAACCGCCATTAGTTGAATATAATCTGATTGTTATTCCTTTTTCAGCAGCAAGGTCTTTTTCACCTTTTACCCAGAATTCCAATCTCACAGCTTTTGAAGCATCAATTCCTGCGTAGGAAGTATCCCTTAAATGACCGATACCGCAAATATTATTAGTCATATAAAACCTGCCGCAGAATGTTCCAAACATTGGGGAAGTTGTTACGTCAAAAAAACCGGGCTGTCCCCATATCCACCCGGGTGCAAAATAAAAATCTGTATCTGTGCTCTCATCCCCTCCATCATATATGGTTAATGTAGTTAAATATGGACGCGATATCACTACCAATGGTATGAATTGCCAGTTGAATGAACCATTCCCATCATATCCTACTACTGATACTTTATATTCATCAGGAGCAAGTCCGGCTGGAACCTGGAATGTATACCTCCATGTATCCCCACCTGCATTGGTCATTAAATCCTGTGGTAGCCCTCCTATATCTCCCAGGTTGATCTTTGCTTCTGTTATTCCTCCCGGGTCATCTGTCCTTATATCAGCATAAAACTGTACTATTGAAGCATTATTATTTGTTACATAGAATGGTGTTACATAAGCATTTGAGATAGTTACATGAGTAGCAGTATATGAGCCTGTATACCATATCCTGACTGATTCTTCAGCAGGCTTATTCTGAACTGTATGCTCAGGGTTACCCGGGCCGCCTGCATTCGGGTCCCAGTGCCATGTCCAGATGAATGCTCCTTTAAACCACGGTTTGTTTTCCCAAACTCTGAAGAATGCTTCAATACAATTACTCTGAGCTGCGGCATTGTATGTATCACCCGGGTCCCATGCCCACGGGTCTAATGCGGCTGCATCTCTTGAACCATAACCAATTTCACAAAACATGATTGGTTTGCCAATGCTCTGCTGCCAGTTGGATAATTCCAATACGAAATTCCTTCCTATATCCCCCGGTGCTTGACTATACTCCCATGCACTTACTAATTCCGGTATACTCGGTGTTGTTGCCGGATGCAGCGGGAAATAGGCATCCACTCCTCCATAATCCAAATGTTCCCAGAATTTTACATTTGACTGCAGGCCATGATTTGCTGCATATATTAATGGCCCGCTGTATATATTCTGTATTGCATTTATTACATTATACCAGTCATTGGAATAGGCAGAATCTGTTGCCAGGCTGTCCAGTTCTGTGCCTACACAGAACATCTCTACGCCTTCCTGTTCAGCTATTCTTGCATAATTTGTTATAAATTTTATGTATGAATTAAACCAAGCATTCACATCACCCGGAGCAATATTTCCTCTGAATCCACCATCCATCCTGTCTACGTGCGGCTTAAACATTACTTTCATTCCCCTGTTGTGGATATCACGTATTACATCTATAATTTCAGAATTAGGATGAGTACGGGAAGTATTGGAATATATTGAAGAAGAAGTACCATTTGTCATATACCATGTTGGGATAATAGCCACAAAATCCGCACCTGTTGTAACCAGGTTATCCAGGGATTGCTCTGAAGAAACGCTGCCATATTGCCCGACCCACCATGAAGAATAATTCAAGCCTTTTGCTGCCCAGTTTGATACTGCACCATATATGCTTGATGTAGAAAAAAATATAATGGCTAAAAATAATATTATTTTTATTCTTATCTTCATTATAAATTTAATTAAAAACTATGAGTTTACTCTAAAAAGCAGTAGTGCGAAGCTTTAGCTTCGCTTTGGCGACCTTAAAAGGTCGCACTACATTAAAAAATAACCTTTTTAGAGTAGTCTCAACTATATTTAATTTAAGCATAATTCTAATATGCTTAAATTATTTTACTCCAGCTCAAAATATGCAGCCACCTTATATACTCTTAAAATATTCTACTATCCACTCAATAATATATATAATATACCACCATTTTAACAAAAAATCAATTTTTTTTCTAAAAAAACCGGTTTTTATTAGAAAATCTTAAAATCCAGGTATTTATCGCTTTTGAGTGATATTAATAAATTAAGGGGATCTCGAATAACCTTACAGGTTGATCCCCATACCGGGCATATATCTTGAAAAACAACGATTATTTTTTAAAAATAGTAGTTTTTCAAGATGCCCTTAAATAAATCCATGAAAAATATTAAAGCAGTTGCATATAAATTCAAGGCAGAATAAAAAAAATATTATTCTTACGATGCTTCGGTAGGATTATAAAGCAGACTTAGGCTTATAAATCACAACCTTGAAATCATCAAATAAAAATGAAATATTAAATCCTGCATCAAAAGTCTCAGCAGTAGGAACTAGATGTATGGCAGCTACATTTTTCATCCAGATAGCTCTTGTCAGTTCGGGATATTTGGTCCATGAAGTGCGGATTAAATCTGTATACGCGACTCTAACCTTTGTCCAAATCCGGTTGCCTTCCTGGTCTTTTTCAGTTGAGACGGGTTCAGGAACAGAATAATAGCATTTGCTCCAATCATTATCATAAGTGCCGGGAGGATAATTTGTGATAAAATAAGCCCAATCCAGTCCAAACTGCAAATCAAGTTTAAGTGGCGGGTAAAAGCTATCATTTGAACTGTAGACCCTAAATTCAAAAACCAGTATTTCTCCATCATTAGCAAGCGTTGTATAGTCGATTACAATTACAGGTGAATCAGTAAACCAATCTACCCACAAATTACCATCCCCATCTGGCTGAAGGTTGTGTATAGAGCACTTTATATGCCCTTCAGGCATATAAGTGCAGGCAGGCTGCCTTCCATCACTTGCATAGCCTGCAACCCAGGCATCCTTACCGACATCAAATGTATTTGAATATACTGTCCTGTCTAACTTATAATAGTCCCAATTAACACTGCCATCTTCATTAACAGGTTTTAACCATACTGCCGGGCCTACGGGCCCATCGAGTGAATTAGTACATGCAGTAAAAACCATGATCATTAACAATGCTGTTAATATTAATATATGCTGTTTCATATTATTACTCCTTGCTTTACTTTTTTTCTATATAAACAACAATGCGGACATCATCTATATAAATATTTCCTTTTAATCCTTCTACATCACCTTGCGGCCCGAACCCAACACCTGTATTATGAGATAAGGCATATTCCCTGTCTTCAATGGTAGCTGAAGCCCAAGACGGTTTTTTAAAATCATCTATAGGTATAAAGTATTCTTGCCATACTTTGCCCATGGTAATTTCAGTTTTAAGATAGGGATCATTATCATCGCGCTTATCATGGAGCAAGTATACTTCAAAATTCCCCATCCGGAAATCCCCTTCAGGGAAAGCTTGCGCTCTGAATACCACTGCATTTCCAATATCCTTGATATTTGTAGATAGTCCTCTGGGCCATTGAAAGGATATCATATTCCCAATCCAATCCGCATCTGGATCAGTATTTTCCCATGTTTCATAATAGTAATAAAGGGAATAATCCAGTTTGCCTTCTATATATTCATATACAATTTCAGTATAAATATCTGATCCGGCACTGATATTATCCTCATCACCAAAAACTGCAGGCGTCAGCAAGCTTGACGGCTCACCTTCCAGTCCATATTCACCGTCGTAATCAACTATCCATTCAGTATTAAGAACATCATACCCACCATATGAAATGATTACATTTGTTATTGAAGGTCCAATAGGATCTTTATAGCCATTTGTACATGAAGATAAATATAATACTGAACAGATTAGCAATAATAAAATTACTTTTTTCATTTAATTTAACTCCTAAAACCTCAGTAGTAATAACAATCGCAAATTATCTATTGAATAATTGTTCTCCTTATTGTCAGGATTAGTGTCCTCATATTCTGTTATGATATAATCACCCTGAAGCACAGACAATTTTGATAAATGGTATGTCAGGCCAAAACCCATTAAGATATTTTTTATGGGTTCTTTATAGTTTATTACTTTATATCCGTCAATCAAAATAGGCTGATGTGATTTATATATATCAATAACTTTTCTGCCTTTATAGGAATATACCTGAAAAAGTCCTGATAAAGAAAGCTTTTTTAAAGCTTGTATAGTTATACTTGCGCCCTGGACAGTTGACTGGAAATTTTCTGTTTCAATAACTTTTTCAAGGAGTATTGAGTTAGTTGAATTTAAAGTTGTATCCGGATCATCCTTTCTTTTAACATTTTCAGTAATGAGAAAACCGCTGAAAACCGGAAGAAAAGGCATGTCTATTATATTAGGTGCATTAACAGATAATTCAATAGACTGTTTCAGGAATGAACGTTTTTGCATATTATCGCGTGCAACCGGCCTAATCTCACTCATCCGGCTAAAATTAACATTGCCTTCTACCCATTTAAACAGGTCAGCATATATTTTTGCATACAAGCCGGAACGATTGGGAGTGGCATCATTCATGGCATAAGTATAATTCAGCATATCACCATTATCTCTTGCCAGCATGATTTTATTCCTGAATCTGTAATTAAATAAAAAGGGCTGAATTACATAATCAGAGAAATAGTCACCGGGATCACCGGATGACGCCACACGAGTCTGGGCGCCGGGTGAAACAAATTCATAGTCTATCATTCGTAAGCCTACATCAGCTTTTATCATGTTATTGACATTGACAAAAGCTCCTAACCGATTTGCAAAACCGGCATCAACTTTCATGTTTTTCTTTTTAATATTGCTGTTAAATGT
>SDBV01006390.1_pt1 | contig 16343 bp, 32 predicted proteins | sample 2277081 | NCBI WGS metagenome assembly SDBV01 (sample SAMN10402039, study PRJNA504765) | marine sediment metagenome | isolation source: marine sediment core GS10_PC15, 223 cmbsf | place: Arctic Ocean: Southern Knipovich Ridge | collected 2010
CATGGACCAGATCTCCGATCTTCGGCAGCTCCTCCGGTTCGGGTTCCGGGTCGTCCCGGTCCTCGTAGTGCAGGAGGATGCCGGCTAGAACCTGCTCAGCGGTCTCCATGTCCATGCCCATCGGCACCTGGACCCGGTGCTTTCGGGCAAAGCCCGTCACGATCGCGTGCAGCGCCTTCTGAGCGGCGACGGAGGCCGCGTTATTGTCGACGCAGATCTCTGCCAGGCCAAGCGAGAAGTCCGCCATCGCAGTGCTTGTCATCGCGCCCCACGCTTCGTCCACCCCCTCGTGGAACTTCCGGCGCTCCTCGTCGCGGTCTCGCTTCTTGTCGTCACCCGCCATCGGGCCCCCCTAAGACGTCGTCGGACATAGAGTCGAGCGCCGCGCGTTCGAGCCGTCGCTGGGCTCGATCGATGTCGCCTTGGATTCGGTCCAGCGCCGAAACATAGTTCTCGCCGGTATTCCGAAGAGTGGCAACCTTGACCTTTGCGCACTCGAGATCGTTGTGCGCCATGATGATCGCGTGACGTAGGCTCACGTCTGAGCCTCCGTCCGCTTCGCCGCGTAGTTCGGTGCGCGCATGTCTCGGATGAGCTGGACCACGTCGTCGACCGGGCGGCACTCCCCCGGCCAGTCTGCCGCCCACTCCACCGTCATGGCTTCGAGCTCCGCGAGCACGTGTTTAAGATCGGACGCCGCGCCCGCTGGGGGGGTCCCAGCCCCACGGGCCCACCCCTTCGAGCCCACCCCTTCGATCTTCTCCAGAAGGTCCCCCACCGGCTGGCCGGTCTCGTCACCCCACTCGCTCGTGGCTCGTAAAACAGCGGCGAGGTCGAGGCTCGCGGCTTCGCCGCCATCGCCTGCGCCATCCGCGTGATTATCAGCGGCGACTTGATCTGGTACTGACAAGAGGGGCTCGATGAGGGCCCCGCGTGCCTCCATCGTCTCCCCTGCCCGGGTGAGGAACTCCTTGACGCGCTTCGGGGCGTTTTGGTCTTCCGATCGACGGGCCATGATCTCGCAATCGCCGACGAACGAGCGCAGTTCGCGGGCTTCGGCCATGTTGGCGATGCGCTCGAGGGCCTCAACCCCGCGGCGCTCGAGGATGTCGGGCGGCTCCGCCACGCCGGGAAGTTCGTCGTTGAATTCAAGTCCCATCGGAGTTCACTTTCAAGAGGGGCCCCACCAGGGCGTCGATCGCGCCTGCCAAGTCTTGGAGGTGCTCAGCCTTCTCATCGGCGTCGTCCGCAGTCGTCTCGACAGCGGACATCATGTCGAAAGCCGATTTGAGCTCCCGAGCTTCCGCCATCGACGCAAGGCGCTCGAGCGCGGCCGCCTGCCGCATCTGGGCCTCACACTGGATACGATTGCTTGTGTCGATGTTTGTGAGCCCGGCCATCGCTTGATGGATGAGCCAGTTCACGTCCCACACCACGGGGTCAGTGGACTCTGAGGGCACCGGGAAGGGCGACGCCCCTCCGGAGGACTGGCCAGGCCCGATCTCGATCTCGTGAGGGGGACCCTGGGCCCCGGGAAAAGGAGGCGCGTCGGCCTCCAGGGGGGAGGGATTCTCCGGTTCTGGGGTGCCCGCGGGTTCCGGGGGGTTTGATCCTCCGGCGCGCGTCATGTCGCGTTGATGCTGGAGCGTCTTGAGTCTCTCCAGGCCTGGCAACAGGAGGGCATCGGAGCGCTCCAGGCTTTCGAGGCTCTCGATCTGGCGGTTGAGGTACGCCAGCTCGATCGCGCGCTTTGCTTCGGGGGTCTCTGGGTTGCCGGTACTCAGCGGTCTGTCGGTCATGTCGTTTTGTCCTTGCGTTCGGTTGAGGGTTGTGGGCGTGAAGGTTGAAGCCAGCGATCGAGCCAGCTGAAAAGGAGTGAAAGGCGTAGCCGGATCCTCCAGTGTAGCGATCCGAACCTGGCGATCTGCTCCGCCAGCGACTCGGTTTCGATGCGGGGGTCCCGTGGGCATGGGTCCAGGTGGGCGTCGTCCCAGCCCCACCAGTAGCCGCCACCGCCGGGGGGCGAGTACGCGCAGATCGAGTCGTCGCCCCCGTGAACTTCTAGGATACCGACTTTCACGAGGAGGAACGGGTGGCCGGTAGGAATGAAGACGTAGCCGCAGAGACCACTGTGTCGGGGCTCGGATAAGCCTTGCGGTGCGAGAGCGCAGTCCATCCCGGCATGTCTCCATTTCGGACTGAGCTTCCGTTCGAATGAAGCACTCATCTTCACGGCCCACCTCCGTCCGTTGCGCCGCTGGGCGTTGGCCCGACCCTCTCAGGCGTAGGCATGATCGGGTTAGCATGTGCGTCCGTTGGCTCGCGTCGAAAGCGTCGGAGCGCTTCGGCCCACCCGTCGCCGCGCTGGCCGAGCGTTACCACTTCGTCAACCGCCTGGGACCGAGCTCGATCGAGGGCGAGGCGGCGCGCGAGTGTGGCGTCTTCGGTGTGGGGCGTCGCCCAGATCGGCTTCGATCGAAATGTGACGCGACCGTGAATCCGAACGATGGCGCAATAGCCAATGTCTCCGTCCGCTTTGGTGACCTCTTCGGTGTCCGCGAGGATCCCGGCCACTTCGCCCGCCTGGTCGAGCAAGGCAAAGACCAGCGCGCGGGCGCTTTGCTCGTCGAACGATGGATCGGGGATCATCGGTTCATCCTCCTGACCAGCCACGGGCCGAGAAACATGTGGCCAAGGTAGAGCCCGAACCCGAAGCAGATCCCCCACCAGGGTAACTGCGAGTAGTCAATTGCGGCGGGGATCATGGGAGCACCTCCCAATCGTTCGCGAGCAGGTCGGTCTGAGAACAGAGCCACGGAACGAGGTCGCCCTGCGCTGTTTTCATGAAAACGTAGGGCAAGGTCATCTTGCTGTGAAAGTCGGGGGCCTGGAGCTCGAGCCACATGCCCTTCCCATTCCAGCCCTCCCGGACGACGCGGCGCCCTCGCCTCAGGGCGTCGACTGCCTGGCCGATTGTAAGATCGGTCATCGGTCTTCCCACCCCGGCGGCGGCTCTTGGCCTGCGCCCGCACTGTCCCGATCCTTGCTCGAGTCCAGGAACCCGATCGGTTCCGTAGCGATGATCTCAAAGCCTCGCATCTTCGTTCCTTCCTTTTCGTACTCGCTCATGCGCATCCGCCCGATGCATCGAACGTAGCGCCCCTTGCTCAGGTACTTTGCGGCGTTGGTCCCGATCTGGCCCCAACATGCAACGCTGTGCCAGTCCGTCTCCTCGCCCTTGGAGCCGTCCTTGTTTTTCCACTTGCGTGTGGTCGCCACGCGTAGCCGCGTCACGGTTGAGTCGCCAAAGGTTCGGGTTTCGGGGTCTGCCCCCAGGTAGCCAATAATCTCGGCGCGGTTGAGTTGGGTTGCCATCGTTCCTAGTTCTCGCTTTCGGTTGTGGGTTGAGGATTCTCGATCTCGGGACCTATCAGTTTGAGCAATTCGCCCATCGCCATCGCCATCGCCTCCGCCATCCGCTGGGCTTCGAGGACGGAGCCGGCGGGGCCCTCTCCGCCGACATAGATCCGCTGCCTTACAGAATCCTGGCCCGTTGAGACGTACCAGCGAATCCTATTGCTCGGCACGCCGTTGTGCGTGACCTCGACCGCATGGGAGTAGACGTTCAGGCGAAACCGGCCATCCTCCGCGGTGATTCTCCAGTCCCCTCTGCCGGAACCAGGGGTGGACCACTTCAGCGCGAGGAGGTCGCGCGAGTCGTCGCGCTGGGGTAGGGTCTCGGGGTCCACTGTTCGCTCTCAGGAAGCGGGCAAGGGGCGGGGGTGTCCGGACTATGACCCGGGCGCCCCCAACGTTTGGCGCCCCAGACCGTCTCACGTCGACGGAGCCGGGCGCAAATGAAAAGTGAGGGTGGCGTTGGCCCGAGGCTCAAGGCGCCTCAGCGCGCGCCTTGGCAGCCCGGAAGCGGGACCAGAGCCACCCGTCGACGATGACCGCCCCTGCGGCAAAGCCGGCGAGAGCGAGTTTTTCGCCCGATCAGAACGCTGGCCGCTTCGGTGAGCTCGTGGATCTCGAGTTGGCGAGGCGAGACGCAAGCGCCGCCGTCCTCTTGGATCTTCGGAGGGTAATCGGTCTTCATGCGCGGGTGTCCGAGAGCCAGTGATCGGGAAGCGTGAGGCCATCGCCGCGGGTCTCGTTCGGGAACACTTGGAGGCCCGAGCGCATCGCCACGCGCCGCCACAGATCCGGGCCCGGGTCCGCACCCCGGCCATCGTCGAACTGGCGATGCCCGTAGATCCGATCAATCGTGATGCCCTCCTTTGCGGCTTCGAACTTCATGATCTGGATCGCTCGGAGCGCGCCATCGACCACCGCCTGGGGAACGATGGAGTCTCTCCCGTAGAGCCCAGCGATCTCCAAGCTCAGGGTGTCATCGTTTCCGCCGTTGCTCGCGGCGAGCCAGGTGTCGAAGGGGTGGACCCAATAGACTTGGCCCATATCACGCGAGCTGTTACCCACAGAAAAATGCGCCGTCATCTTCCTGTGGGCGCCGGGGCCCACCGTTCGCACGCCGATCTGGTGAAGCGTGATCCCGCGGACCTTCTTCGGGTTGAGTTTGCGCGTGGCCGGACCCGGGCCTCTTCGAAACGTTCGCTTGATGATCCCCGCAAGGTTGCCCCGCCTGTACTCCACCCGCTTGGACTTCCCGCGCAGGTCGATGTAGCTCCCCCGCGATTTGACCAGGGCGAACGCCATGATCGCCGCGAGCGTCGCTAGGAATCCCGCGATCCACCCGGCTTGCGTGTCGTCCGAGGCCGCCATCAATCGAGCTCGATCCCTCGCCACTCCACCCGGATCCCGTAGTCGCCCGCGGTCTCGACTCCTCGGACATTGAACATGAGCCGATCGGTGCCTTGGAACGAAAAGCCGGCAAAGCCCACCGTTCCTCGCGTCGCATCGACGAAGTACTCCGCCATTCCGAGTTGGCGAGATTTGTCCTCCGGCATGATCGCTCCGAACACGATCTCGGTTCGGCCGGCGCCCCCCGTGCGAATGACGGCCCGATAGCGACCTCGAGCGTTGACGTCCTCGCCCTGGCCTACGACGTCGACGATGTACGCCACGTGTCCGCCGGGAATATCCCCGCCGAGGACCATCGACGCCATTCCCTCGTCAGCCGCGACGTTGGCTTCGATCTTCCCAGACTCGAACACCGGCAGCAGCTTTATCCCGCGCAGGGGTCGGCCGATCCTGATCGGAGTCCGTCTCCGCCGGACGATCCGCCCCAGGACAACAAAGGGCTTCTTCTCCCTCGGCGCCGCGAGAAGCAGCAACCCCACGCCCCCGAGGGCAACGACAAGTATTGCGATCAGCGGTGGCATCTCTCAGACCCTGGCCGCGGACTCGCGCATTGCATTCCTGACCCTTGGGTCGAAGAGTCGCGCGGGGTTTGTTCTCAGGAGTGCCCTCATCGCGTAGGGCTGCTGCAGCATCGCAGTGCGGGCGGTGAAAAAACCCTTCACGCTTGCGACCACGGTATTGAGCTGGGCCGCGGAGTACCCGAGATCCTGGTACCTCTTTTGCGACGGAGCGAATGCGGGCACACCAACCTCGGTCAGATCCGGCCCGCGGCCGTAGTTCTCGATCATCCCGTTTTTGTTCCAATAGTAATGGACCGGCCCGCCGAACTCGTGCTCGGGGTTGAAGATTGGATCGATCCGCCATCGATCGATCGGTCCGGTGCCGGAGCCCGTCGCATCCGCAGTCGTTGGGCGAAGCTTCACTTCGTTGCCTCGCATTTCAATCATCCCGCGCATCCCGTACACCTTGTCGCGGAAGTACCGAACGAAGACGGACTGCGCGTCGCGGAGCCGTTCCCCGCGCACCCGCATATTCGTCACGGGGTTCGAAAGGATCGCCTGTTGGCGCGTCACCAGGATCTCGTTGGGATCAACGGTGGGCGCGATGAAAAGTCCCGGGGTGTCCGGGTAGACTTCTTCTCCATAGACGCTGATCGGCTTGGCCTTGTGATTCGTCGACCAGAACGGCCAAAACAGACTGGAGATCGCGGCAAAGCTTACGCAGTTTTGCCCACCCTCCGACGTAAAATCGTAGGTCCCAAGCTTCCGTGTTACCCGCCGCCCCGGGTCGCACGACCCGACCGCCTCGGGGGCAGACGGGAGCCCCCACACCGTGGGGTCACGATAGCTCGGGACGATGCACGGCCGCCGACGCCACTTCTGTTTGTTGATCCGCTCGCTCGGCCAGTAGTAGCGCTCGTATCGGCGAACCGAGTAGTTCCCGAGCGCCCACTGTGACGGATCCGTGACAGCCTCGAAGGTCGCCCGCTGTTCTCGGTTGAGCTCGTGCTTGCTCTGGGCGTAGTGGACCCCTTGGAGTCCCTTTACGGTGTCGACCGTGATGGTGACGACGACAAGCACCCCCTCGATGATCGCCCCCGCAATGGGGATCGCTTCGACCACTCCTGCCGCGCCCATGATCGCGTCCGTCGCTCCGGAGACGGCCAGATCCGTGGAGTCTTCGATGATCTGGATCTGGTCCTGGAGAGCAAAGAGCGCAACCGACCGAACGTCCGTGGGAAGCGCCGACCAGATCTGCTTCGAGACCCCGAGCGAGAACCCTACCCACGCTCGTTTGTTCCCGGGGTCCGCGGCGAGGCTTTCGGTGATCGACCCGAGGTCGAAGGCGAGCTCCCCCTGGTACTCCTGCAGATACTCGTCGAAAGCCGACACGGCTAAGCCTCAGGCCTGGAGCCCGGCGGCGTGAAGGCGCGTCGGCCAGTCCATTCCGACCGACCACTCGAGTGCACGAAGCGTCTGCGGCCCCGCGACCTCATCTTGGGCGAGATGCGTACCATTGAGGCGTTTGGGCAGGAGCAGGCCCTTGTCTGAGAGATCGTTCCAGTCGGCCTGGTACGCACCCAGGGCCGCGTTGAATGTCTCCTCGAACTGGGCCGCGCTGTAGGCCGACATCGACAGACCCGCTAGGGCTCCCCTCACAGCCTCCGGGCTCGGAAACATAGACTGATTGTACTTGCCCGTTCCCGTCTTGCCCGGGACCCGTGTCGACGCTCGGGCCGCGCCCGCCCCTCCGCCGGCGGCGGCACCGGGTTCCTCCACTTCGGGCGTGGGCTCCTCGTCTTCCTCCTCCCGTTGCTTGGGCCGAAAGAGTCCGCCGAGCGCCGCTTGGACGTTCGACGAAATGAAGTAGGCGACTGTCAGGCCGCCGCCGACGCCGATCAGGATCTTCCACCCGCGGCTCAGTCCCTTTTTTCTAGCCATTGTTTTTGGCCTCCAGTTTGGCCTCCAGATTGTTGAGACGCCTCTCATGCCCCTCGTCGGATTTCCTCAGCAACGCGAACTCGCCTTTCATGTAGACCCACAAGAGCCCGATTCCTGCCCCGCTCCCCGCTGCGCTCGTGGCGAGTTGCATCCCCGCGTCGGTCAACAGTGCCGTGGATTCAAACATCATCGGCGCCGTCCTCCGATCCTCCCCCTGGGGTGGCATCCGCACGTGTCCTCGTCGACGGGGTCCGGTCCGTCAGACTCGGCACCTGTGCCGGCCCCTCGCCTTCGCTGGAGGCCGCCGGGTCCCTGTCTTCGTTGGGGGCTGGTCCCAGTGAGGATGAGTGCGGCTGTGGGATTTTCCTTTCGCCACCACACGTAGCCAGCGTAGCCAGCCGCGGCCGCGGCGAGGATTAGCAGGACGGGCATGATTCCCCCCGCTGGCAGGCGTCGCACCCGCATCCTTCGTGGTCGTCCTTCTTCTCGAGCACGGTCTCTTCGTCTTGCGCACCTACGTGGAAGCCTCCGCCGCTCCCAAAGTAGGCGCCGCGCTCGGCCAGTTTTCGTTTCACGTTTCGTTGCATGTCGTCACACTCCAAAACCGCAGCGGTTGAGCCGCGGGATCTGGGCGGGGTCCGAGTCCACCGTGTCTGAGTCCGGATGAAGGAACAATGAGGCCTCCGGCGCGACGTACGTTTCCGAAGCCTCGGCCTCGACGCTTCCGTACACAAAGCGCAGCTCCGACAGCGCCCCGAAAACCCTGGGCGATCGGTAGGATTGCTGCACGGCTATGGGCTGGACAGCGTTGGGGGCAAAGCCGGTCACGCCCATCCAGGCGGTTGTGCGCGGGTTTGGCTTGCACTGGATGGCGATCGCCGGGCCAGGTCCGGCCTTGAATGAGTCCAGCACTGCACAGAATCCCGCGGGCACTGTGAACGCCCCCGGCATCGCGCGGTTAAAGAACAGCGTCCGGATTACTTCGGGCCCAGAGAACTGAGGGATCCTTGCTTGCTGGACTGTGGCGATTTTGATGTCCAGATTCCCGACGTTCGCGCCCGTCGATCCAACGCTGGTGATCTGAACATCCAGCACACGGATCGCATCGATGACCGCGACCCCCGTTTGGGTCTGGGTTACCTGGTCGAACTCGAACAGGGCCGTCGCGGGGGCCCCTCCCGTGACCCCGGTGGCCAGTCGGATCTCAAAAGCCGCATTGAGATAGACGACGGCCATGATCCGTGCGCCTGTCCCCGCCGCGATGTCGGATGACGACGAGGAGTTGACGGTGAGCGCTCCCGCCACGGCTGGCAACACAGGAAATGCTGCTGCCCCCTGCCACACCTGGCCTTGAACAAAGCTGGTAGGCGCACGGATCCCGCGCATCTGCCAAGACGCGTAGCCGTTCCCGAGGGAACCGATCGCGGCCTCAGTTCGCTCGTCTTGCCCCGGTGGATTGAAATCGAAGTTGCCCATCGTCTTCCTTAGAATGAGTTTTGCGTGGTGAGCATGAGACCGACCATGATCGACCACTTGTCACCGTTGTTTTTCTGAGCGACGCGAGTCCGGAGCTCAAAGCGCGCGCCCCCGCCACCCGGACTGAGCGGCACAGGGAAGCCCCCCTGGAACTGAATAAAGGCCAGGGTGGTCGTGCGCTTGATGAGAGGAATGCTCCAGACATCCTGCCGCGCGTTGGGTGAGACTCCCTCCCGGATCAAGAAGATTTCAATCTCTCGCGTAGGACTGGTGAAGTCCCCGGAGCTCGACACAAATGAAACGAAGTTGATCGAGAGCAGCCCGATCCCGGGACCGCCGCCACAGTCAGCGTGATTCATTTCGAGCTTGGACTTGGCCTCCCAGAGTTCCGAAAATCGATCGAGCGTCGCTGACTCGGACGGTCCGATCTGAAGTGTCTGCCGGACGCGACAGCACGGCACGGGCGCCTCGGGTGGAACGGCGCGGGGGTCGACCAATGACGCGGGTCGCGTGGGGTTGGGCTCAACGGACCAGCCGTCTCCGTCACCGTCGCCAATGTCGTCTATGACGGGCCACCCCGTCTTGGGATCCTCGCTCATGTGAGTCGTGCTCCTATCTGCGCAGCCAGTTCGCTGACCGGCGGAATGCGGCCGGACGGAAAGTTCGCGGGCGCGCTGGGGTCGACGTCGACGCCGCTCACTTCGATCGACTTGTCGAACTCGCTTAGCGAGAGATCAAAACGATCGGCCCACGCTTCAGCCGTGGGGAACCTGTCCCGGAGCCTCCCCGCAGGAGCGAGCCCGGTCGGTCGCCCCCGGACGAACTCGGGAACAAACATCGCTGCGCGCAGCTCCCCGAGCGTCGCGTCCGGGTTCCAGCTCCGCAGGCTCACAAGGTAATCGCCAATCGCAGCCGCGTTGACCTGCGGATCGAGTAGGCGCCCCCCGAGCGCAATCGCTTCGGCGCGCGTGAACTCCTTTCGCTTCCCTCGCGTGGGAAACGCCGTGGTCGGGATGACCTGCCACATTCCGATCGCGCCATTCGTCCCTACCCTCCTGGCGCCCGCGGAGGGATGCCAGCGGCTCTCCCGATGCGCCGCGGCATCAAGGAACGGTTCGAGCTCGGGCCAGCCCAGGGCCTGGCTGACGTCCCTGGCGCCCCGCTGGGCTGCGGCGCGGTCCGGACCTTCCTTCACCGCGGCGCCTGCCGATGGCGTCAGGACCATCATTCCGAAGAAGGCCATCGTAGCCCACAGGAGGATCTCGATCATCAGATCCACTCCCTCGTCCTGGCGTACCATAGTCCCCCGCCGATCAAGATCCCGCCCACGACGACACCCGCGCCTACGCCCTTGAGGAACGGCGGAATGTCGCTTTCCGTCCGGGGCACTTCGAAGATCCTTGGGGAGAGCGTCACGACAGAGTCCTCCCGGCTCATTACGTCCGCCATCTCCTGCGCCCACGCGGCTACACCCTTGGCCCGCGAAGGACTGAGCGGGATCGAACCCGATGTCGCAAGGAATCCCGGCTTCGGGAACGTAGCGAAGATCAAGCGCTGCGCCGTGGCGTTGGCTTTCTGCGCAACGTCGCCCGACTCTTCGACGATGGAAAGCTGCGCGTCCAGCTCCTGGGCCATCCGATACCAGCTCGCATAGTCGTCCCGATCACACTCGCGGAAAAACCCACCAGCGCATGGCTTGGTGCTCGGTTGGCCAATGTCGTTGAAGATCGTTGCCATGCTACGGAGCGTTCCACCGCTGCGCGTTGTAAAGGATCGCCGCTTCCACAAGTGCATCCAGCGTGCACAGCCCGACCCTCCCGTCAATGAACGAGGCCGGCGCGTCCCTCATTGCGCCGAGGCCCATCGACCGAGCGAGCGTTTGAAAGTCCCTCACCTGAGCCTTGTCGGCGGCCGTCGTCAGGAGCGTCGAGACCGGGAACCCCAGCAGGCTCAGAGCGTTGACCGCCCACGGCCCGTCGCGGGCCCTGTCGACTTTTGTCACTCCATCGATCCCACACGTCCCCGCGTACTCCTCGCCGGAGGTCGTCAGATCGATTACCTTTCGGCCTCCGATGACGAGAGGCTTACCCACCTTCCCGATGATGGGGTCGATTTCGATGACCTCGATCTCAGCCTCTTCGATCCCGCCGATCTCTTCTTCTTCTTCTTCGAAGCCCCCGATCTCCTCTTCCTCTTCTTCGAAGCCTCCGATCCCGATCTCATCGTCCGCTCCCCGGTCGTCGCGGAAAAAGAAGTACCAGACGCCAGCGACCACTGCGCCTGCGGCGAGCAGTCCCCCGATCAGCGTGTTTCGTTTTGCTTTGGCCACTACGCGAACCCCCCTCTCGCTGCGATCGCTGCAAGAAGGTCCACCCGCAAGACGTCCTCATCTGTCGACGTCTCGTCCGAAATCAATCGCCAGCTCCGCCCACCGTCGAAGGAAAGCTCGCCGACCATCACGACCAGTCCCTCATCTGTGCCGATCTCCCGAACGCGCCAGAGAATGACCTGCGACTCGTCGAGAGAAGATTCGGAGCCGCTCAGGATGACGATCTCCAGCGCGCCGCCGGCCCGAGAAGGCTTCGCCCTCTCCAGGAGGTACCACCCGCCCCCGATAATCCCCGCGATGATGATGACTGGCCACATGGTGTCGAACCTCTCCTTTGATCCCCGAAAAGCAAAGAGGGCGGAGCCAAGTGCCCCGCCCCCTGGGCCTCAATGAAACGGCCGACTCCTCAGCCGTAATAGTTGGCCCCACCGTTCTTTTGCATGTTGCCCACCATCAACTTGTTGCCGTTGTTGGCCGGGTTGCCAAAGTAGATGAAGAAGTCGATCGACTCCGCGGCGGTTCCACCCACCGTGATTTCGAGCTTGTTGGTATTGTCCGTCAACGGGGACGGCGGGAAGGGGTTTGCGCCCGAACGAATCGCCTCGAAGGTCAGATCCGAAACGGTTCCGAGCCCCGCGACGAGCGCGACGGTCCCAGAGTCCTCGTCGAACTTCGTGAACAGCGACTGGCCGTTGACGACCAGGTCGTCGATGGTGATCGACGCACCGGAACCGGCATCGACGATCGCCAGGGGCTGTAGCGGTTGCCACGACCCAATCTTGATGACGTCCGTCGCCGGAGCCACCGCGACCTTCGCCACGGTAATCCGTCGCGTGGTGTCGCACATGCTCGGCACGAAGCCAGGCACGCAGCCGCGCACCTGAGCCGGCCTTGATTGCGACATGAATCCTTGCCCGGGTCTCACCGGGCAGTGATCGACGTATCCCCATTCCGCAGCAGCGTGTCCTGACATTGTTTTTGTCCTCTCGGTGTCCTCAGTTGTGAACCGTGAAAATCACTTGGCCGGGAGCGCGCCCACGATCGCCTCGAGACCCTTCGCGGACTCATCGAGCCGGCGAAGGTAGCGGCCCGACGGATCGGAGCCCGCTCGCTCGAGCAACGTGTTGGTCGCTTCGAGGATCCGATCCAGTGCCGCGTCTTCACGCGACGGAACTTCGTCCTTCTTCTTCTTCTTGGCCATCGATCAGCCCCCCGCCGCTGCGACACCGCCGCCAGCATTGAGCATTCGAAGGCCCGCGATCCCGGAGTCCGCGACGCCCATGCCCTGAGCCGCCGAGGTGACACCCGTGGCGATGATGCTCTCATCCGTTTCGAAAATGAGCTTCACGCCCGTCCCCACGAGGCCGGCGAGAATGCCAACCGTGACAGGACCGAAGAGGGGGCGATCGAGAAGGCCGACCCGCCCTGCGACGAACGCACCGCCATAGAGGCCGATCGACTCGGACCAGGCGCGATTTCTCGCTACCTTGTCGTCCTTGTCCCGGCGTCTCTTGTTGCGCTCCCGCTCCTTCTTCGTCTGTTTGGCCATCGAGAGACACGATTTCAATCTATCCCAGGGCCTGTCAAGAGGCTCCGGCACCACGCCCCTGGCCCAAAGCTACAAATCTTTGCATTTAGACATCCAGAATGTCTATATTTGCGTCAATGGCCAAACAAACGGGCAAGATTTCAGGAACGCCCCTCCCTTGGATTGAACTGTGCCGGCAGCACTGGGCGCAAATGTACCAGGCAGAGGTCCACGTCCGGCCGGGCCCGCGCGGGACTCTCGTCGAAGTTCCCTACGGAAAACTGATTATCCCCGAGCTTCTTGACGACGACGACGACGAGGAGGGCGACGACGACGAGGACAGCGACGGCGACGACGACGACGTAACAATCGGCCCCGAGGGCGAGGAGGACGACGACGACGACGACGGCGACGACGACGACGGCGTGGGCGACCATTCTGAAACGTTCAGCCGCGAGGGGCCCGGCGCGGCCGCCGAGGTCGCATCGAGTCTTTACAAGCGATGCGGCAGCCATGTCAGACAGTCGAATCTGAAGGCCGCTTACTTCCAGCTCTCGGTTTATGACAAGGATATGAAGCTCCTCGGGAAAACGACGACTGGCGGACACATTCGAGCCGACGGCGCGGTCCAGATGGAAGACTGGTCGAAGGAAACCGACCGCGAGCGATCGATGGTGCGCGAGGATTGGATGTGGAAGCAGTTCCAAGAGTGCGTCGCCATGAACCTCACTGCCCAGCGAGAAAACGCCGCGTTCATGTCGTCGGTCACAGCGCTCGTTAGGAGCGCGATGGATAGCAAGGCTGAGATCGCCGGGAAACATCTGGAGCACGAAGAGGCGAAGCTCGATGCGGATGTGGCAAAGAGCCGCCATAAAACGGCGGCAAAATCGTGGGATGACACCATCGATAGGCTCGGGCCGAGCTTTGAGATCTTCGTCGCTGGCTACCACGCCAACGCGACGAGGCGACAAAGCAACCGCGAACCCCACGGCGATCCGTTCATCGAATCCGGCCGGACTCTTCTCGACGCGTTCGACGGCGAGGCAATGGTGTATCTCCTGCCTGTGGTCGGGCCGGAGGCGATGGGCGACGTCCTCAGGGTCCTAGGGACATCACTCGAGGAGAACCCGGATCGCAGGGCGCTCGCGCACGCGTGGGGTACCGTTGCTGACGGTCTTCTCGGGAAAGTTCCGCAAATCTTAAAAGAGCTACCAGACGATCTAGCGAAGCGACTGGCGGGGGCAGTCCAGGCGTTCCACTTGATGGCGGAACGGATCCGGAAATGGGGGTGAGCGTGTAGCGACGGGTCGGGGCTTCGTGTCCGATCATGCGCGGGAGGCGGTCGGCCCGGTAGACCCGACCGCCTTCGAGGTCGAGGGCCACCCCGCCGACGCGTGCGACCCCGAGTCCGCCGCGGCGAAGCAAACGGCCATCCCACGACGCGAGAGCGCCGGTGTACCGGCCGGAGCTCTTCCGACGCGGCGGAAGAAAGCGGATCCCGGATCGCAACCGCCGAAACCCGCGCGGCGCAGCGCTAGGGGCCTGGGTGATCTTCGCCACTTCGGCCACTGCCCGGGCCTCGGGTCCGAGCGTCTTGGCCTGCGACTCCACAAGGCCGGCGATCTTGACGAGGTAGCCGGCCACGGCTCCGACGCTCTCCGCGACGTCGGCGGTGGACCGTGGACCGAACCCGGACGCTTGGACGTGGCGACCGACGTCCCCGCCGACGAGCGTGTGTTCCTGTTCAGGCAGACCTATGCGCGCGTGCTTTTCCTGGGTACGTCTCACTCGGGCCGCGAGCCAGCTCGACACGCACACTAGGTTCAGGTGCGGCCAGCCGTTCCGATGCTGTTCAATGACGCATACCCACCGCGACGCGATCGGGTCCCCTCCCTCTTTTTCGGCCAGTCGGTTGAGACGTTTCAGAAACATGGACTGGAGATCCCCGAGGGCTTTGAAGAGCTCCCAGCGGGTTCCCTCGCCCCGCCATTTCGACGGATCTAAAGTGAGAACGAAATACACGATCGATTCCGGGTCCGCGCTCGAAAGCGCCTCGCGGATCCTCGAGAAGTCCCGCGCCGCCGCATGGCGAGCGCACGGCCCACCGTGGCGCCACGATCCACAGCGATGCGGAACGCGGAAGATCGGCAGGCCCGTCGCCGGCATCGCAGCCACGTCCACGAGACGCCAAAGCGCGAGATAGTTCTCTTGCCGGTAGCAGCCGCGAACGTACTTCGGGGAGCTCGGGGGAGGCTCCTCGCCGTATGTCTCATTGGCCTTGGGACGCTCGATAGACTCGAGTTTTCGCGCTGCGCTCACGTCCACCCCCCGAGGGCGCGGAGGGTTTGATCGAAGCAGGCAGCGCAAAGTGCAATGACCGACACGCCTCCGTAGCAGATCAAGACGTCGACCGTTGCCGGCTTCGCGCACGGACCTCCGCCGCACGTGTCCCCCTGAGCGTGGGCCCCACTCCAAAGGACGTAATACGGCCGCGTTTTTTGATCCGCCCCGTGCCCCTCACGGTGAGAGGTGTCGCGGGAGACGGAGGGAAGCCTTCGCATCTAGGAAGGCCGCCACTCTCGCCACCCCGCATCGGCGAAAAGCGTCCGCTGATTCCGTGCGCCCTTTGAAAACGGACCGACCCCGCGCAGATAAATGCACGAAGACGTACGCGGCGAACCGTCGATCTCCCGCGTCACGGGGTCGACATACTTAAAGCGAGAGGGCGGCACGAGGACGACGGAGGGGGCAAACTCGCGGACCCACACCGTATCAAGGCGAAGCGGAGCGATCAGCGCAATCCCGCCCTTGGCCTTCTCGAGCAACAAGCGCACCCATCGGCCGGTTTCGCTCCAAGGGACGTTGGCGAGAATCGGAATCGGAGGCCATCGGATCTCCGGGTCGAACGCATCGGCGGCCGGGGGAACGAATGAAACCGCAGCGCGATCCGTCATCGGAGATCCGTGGCCCCCGCACGGATCGAGGTAGCCCTCTTCGCCGATGAATGTCCGGACCATCACGTCGACCAGGGCCGCCGGAGTTTGCCAAAGATCGGAGTCTCGGACTCGAGGTCGGTCCCCTACAAGATCCCAGCCGCCGTCTATAATCCGTTGCCAGGCTGTATCACCCATCGACGTCCTCCGGCAGGGAGCTCAGAAGCTTCCCCGCGTCATCGAACACATTGAGCCATGACAGGCCGTCATGGTCCCGGGTCCTAATCCGCCATCGATTCGAGTCCAGCGCGATCGGGGCGCCCGTCATGCGCCATCGGGCTCGCCACTCTCGGCCCTCGTCCGAAAGGGAGAAGGAATGGAACTGGCGTAGGAACTGAGCCAGATCCTCGGATTTCGTTGTGAAGCCACCGCGTTCAACTCCCACGGTACGGTCCTCCCATCGCTTCTTCGGCGGGCCACACCTGCGCCTGGATCTCTTCCACGACCTCCAGGGCCGATTCCAGAGAGTGAAACGCCCGCGGGACCTCGAACTCTCCGCCCCCCACGAGGTACAGCGCCACCACATGCGACCCCCAACCCGGCGGGCCCATGCGAGCGAAGACAGCCAAGACGGCCCCGGGGACGACGTGCCCAGCGAGGACCCCGAAGGACGTGATCATAATCGGCCTATCCATGGACCAGATCTCCGATCTTCGGCAGCTCCTCCGGTTCGGGTTCCGGGTCGTCCCGGTCCTCGTAGTGCAGGAGGATGCCGGCTAGAACCTGCTCAGCGGTCTCCATGTCCATGCCCATCG
>SDBV01006391.1_pt1 | contig 16342 bp, 14 predicted proteins | sample 2277081 | NCBI WGS metagenome assembly SDBV01 (sample SAMN10402039, study PRJNA504765) | marine sediment metagenome | isolation source: marine sediment core GS10_PC15, 223 cmbsf | place: Arctic Ocean: Southern Knipovich Ridge | collected 2010
TCTGGAAGAAGAAAACAGAATTGAAAAAATAGAGCCAATAAAGCATGTTGTAAATGTACATGAAAGATGCGAAACTGTTATAGAAATACTGACAACAGACCAATGGGTCATAAAATAGCTTGATTTAAAGGATTATTTCATAAAATACGGCAGGAAAATAAAATGGTATCCTAAGCATATGCGTGTAAGGTATGAAAACTGGATTTATGGCTTGAAATGGGACTGGAACATAAGCAGGCAAAGGTATTTTGGAATTCCAATACCTGCATGGCACTGTAAAAAATGCTCTGAAATTATAGTTGCAGATGAAAAACAGCTTCCAGTAGATCCATTAGTGGACAAACCATTGAAAAAATGTAAATGCGGCTCAAACGAGTTTATACCAGAAAAAGATGTCCTGGACACATGGGCAACTTCTTCATTAACGCCGGATATTGCAGTTGAATTGTTTAAAGACAAAAAAATATTCAAAAAACTTTATCCAATGTCATTAAGGCCGCAAGCACATGATATTATTACATTTTGGCTTTTCAATACTGTTGTTAAAGGATATTTCCATCATAAAGACATTCCCTGGAATGATGTTATGATTTCTGGCTGGGCTCTTGACCCTCACGGCAAAAAAATGTCAAAGTCAAAAGGGAATACTGTTGATCCAAGAGATACAATTAAAAAATACTCTGCAGATGCCTTACGATTTTGGGCAGCTGGATGCAATTTGGGAGATGATTTGCCATTCCAGGAAAAAGATCTGGTAACAGGACAAAAATTCACAACCAAAATATGGAATGCTTCCAAGTTTGCTTTTATGCACCTGGCAGACTATAATGGCAAAAAGCCAAAAAATATTGAAATAATTGACAAATGGATTTTAACAAAACTAAGCAATATTGTAAAAGAATCCACTAAAAATTTTATGAATTATGAATACTCCCATACAAAACTCGCAACAGAAACTTTCTTTTGGCATACTTTTTGCGATAATTATCTTGAAATAATAAAAGATAGAGTTTACAATGCTGAAAAAAGAGGTAAGGATGCAAAACTGTCTGCACAATACGCATTATATCAAACCTTATTAACAATAATAAAGCTAATGGCTCCAATAACACCTTTCATAACAGAAGAGCTTTACCAATCATTTTTCAAAAAACACGAAAAAAGCAAAAGCATCCATACTGCAAGCTGGCCAAAATTAGACTTAATTGACGAAAGCGCAGAAAAAATTGGAGATTTCTTTGTTTATGTATTGCAGCATGTAAGAAGGGCAAAATCCGAGAAGAATTTGTCATTAAAAAAGCCTGTTAAAAAACTGATTGCAAAAGGAAAAATTACAAAAGCGGATTTTGAAAAAATAAAACAGGATTTAATAGCAACAACAAACGCAGAGGAAATTGTTTTCGAGCCATTAAGCAAAGATTCAAAAATTGATTACGAAGTGGTGGTGGATATTTGATATCCTAATAATAAAGTTTAAATACAATTCACCAATTTAAGGTTTAAAATTTATTAATTAATTTAAAATTTTGAAACGTGAAGGTGGAAAAATGAGTGAAGATAAAGATTCTATAGGCCCTCATGGGTGGGAAAATGAAGATCAAGTTGCTACAATTGATACCTTGGCAAAGGAACTTGATCCTCGTACTTCAACATTAACTCGAAGTTCTAGAAATGAAAATTATTTGAGATCTCTTAGAAGAAAACAAACATTTGCTCAAAGCAATCATCAATGGGGAGATGATTACAAAGAAAGACAGAAGCAACACAGAAGCCAGCGTAAGAGAATGGGATGGACAGCTGCAAAGATTGTTAGGTCGAACTATCCAGTTGATACTATAGCCGCAGAACTAAATACAGAAGAACCTACAACTCAACTCCCTAAAGATAAACTTCAGCATGTAAATGGCATATTAGATTATTTAGGTTATCCCGAAGGTCAAGAGAGAAACTCTTTTTTAAGAAGCTTTAACAGAAATCTGAATGATAGAAGCACTTATGAGGGGGTAGATATAGTAAGAACTGGTTGGCATATAGCTTTGTTCTATGGTGCAACAGATAATAAAGAGGTTGTTAAAGCAACAGTGCAGTCAGTTGGCATAAATGGAGCTAGACTAACAGACTCGATAATACAAAGACGTGGGACTAAATCGGTGCAGGATATAGTAAAAAATTATTCATCTCTAAGAGTAAATGGGTTACTGAGCTTGGTACCTACAAGAGACTTAGGTTGTATAATATCTGCTATGAAAGACCCAAGTTTGGGTGATGTTAGAGGACCCACTGCATTTATGCGTGAATTAGGTTTTACAGCATACAGATTAGGACGCACTCCAATATTATACTTTAGGTAATATCCCAAATAAAAAGTAGAGATAAGAATTAAAAAATAGGCTCCAATAGTTCTTTGGTCTTTCTACCTTATCAAATCAGCAGTACCAGCACCTATATTTGCGAATAATCCTACCATTACTATGAGCTTCATTGCCCAGTAAGGATCCAATATCTGTCCTCCAATAACTCCAAACACAGTTAAAACAACAGCACTTGTTACATAAGTTACAATTATTATAGAAATTATTCTTTTTGAAAAATCAAAGATTTTTTTGCCTTCTGTATCCCGGTATTTTGTATAATGAAAAAGTAGTATGTCAAATATTAAAGTAATTAAAACAATAAAAACCAAATTTATTGGATTTAAGTTTTTTGCTAAATCCCATACTTCTTCAGTAACTGCAAAAGGTGCAGATAAAACCATAGCTCCAACAGCCTGTTGTGCAATATCCTTAAAAGAAAATTTATCTGGCAACATCGTTGTGGCTACCTTTGAAAATATATTTTTGCCCTTGGACATAGCCTTACTTAGTGTTCCAATATCTTCCTTGATGTCCTCAATATCCTCCTTGATGTCATCAACATCTTCTCCCGTTTCACCAACTTCTTTTTTTATGTCATCAACATCTTCCTTAATTTCATCAACGTCTTCCCCTGTTTCTTCTATATCTTCACCAGTTTCATCCAGATCTTTGTTTAACTCCTGGATATCTTCAAGAATCTTTTGAACATCCTCTCTCAGCTTTTCTTTTGACTTGTCTTCTTCCGGCATTTTTTCTAAATTATTGTTTTTTAACTACAGTACCTTTTTCAGTATCTTCTATTATATAACCTTTCTTTTTAATTTCTTCCCTTATTTTATCTGCCTTTTCATAATTTTTTCCCTTTCTTGCCTTTTCTCTTTTCTGAACTAATTCCTTGATTGTAGCTGGAATTTTTTCTTTTTTTGTGTCTAAAACATTTAAAATTTTATCAAACTCGAGCATTAAATCATAAACATTATTAGCATCTTCTTTTCCAATCTTATTTTTCATAATTAAAGTATTTACTTTCTTTACAAAATCAAAAATAACAGCCAAGGCATTTGAAATATTTAAGTCATCATCCATCTCTCTTTCAAAATGTTTTTTAGTTTGCTCAATTAATTTTTTTATTTTTGGATTGTTTTTCTTATTTTTGGCTGCTTTTAATTTGATTATAAAATCATTTAATCTTTCTATAGAATTCTGAGCCGCCTTAATTCCTTCTTCAGTAAAATTGAGTTGCTGTCTGTAATGTGTTGAAAGCAATGAGTATCTTATTGCCTTGAGATTGTAGCCCTTATTTAACAAATCTCTCAAAGTGAAATAATTGCCTAAAGATTTAGACATTTTCTTTCCATTCACTAATAAATGCTCACTATGGAACCAGTAATTTACAAACTTTTTTCCTATTGAGGCTTCTGACTGCGCTATTTCATTTTCATGATGGGGAAATATTAGATCAATACCTCCGGCATGAATGTCAAAAGGCTGTCCAAGATATTTTACAGACATGGCAGAGCATTCAATATGCCATCCTGGTCTGCCTTTTCCAATCTCAGTTTCCCAAAAAACATTATAATCCTCTTTGTCCCAGAACTTCCATAAAGCAAAATCCTGTACCTGATCTTTTTCATATTGGTCTTGCTTTATTCGTTTTCCGGTCTCCAGATTTTTCAATTTAGTTTTAGACAATTTGCCATAATCCCTAAACTTTGAAATGTCAAAATAAATCCCATCTTTTGACTTGTAAGCTGCTTTTTTATCCAGTAATTTTACAATCAAACTGGTCATGCCCTTTATATGAGCTGTTGCCTTCGGAAATATATCTGCTTTGTCGATATTTAATCTGTCCAGGTCTTCAAAAAAGGCATTTTCAAATTTTTTTGTGTACTTTTTCAAAGAAATGCCCTCCTTTATTGCGGCCTTTATGGTCTTATCTTCAACATCTGTAATATTCATTACATGCTCTACCTTAAATCCCTTGTATTTCAGATATCTTTTAAGAATATCGCTGCACATATAAGCCCTGAAGTTTCCAATATGCGCATAATCATAAACAGTAGGCCCGCAGGTATACATACCAACCTGCTTGTCTTTTATTGGCTTGAATTCTTCTTTTTTCCGAGTTAGTGTATTATAGAGTTTTAGTGTCATTTTTATTGTTTGTTCCTTTTATCCATTAATGAAATCTTTCTTTTTATCTCAAACCACTCTTCTTTAGGAACTTCAACCTTTTCAATCTCTTTATACTTAACTTTTTCACCTTCCTTAACCAAGTATTTTCCAAGCTCTGAAACTACTGTAGAATTTGGAGGAACATCTTTTATTACAAAAGATTTTGCACCAATTATTGAATTGTCTCCAATAGTAACCGGGCCTAAAATTGTACTGCCCATTCCAAGGGTAACTTTATTACCTATCGTAGGATGTCGTTTTGAACCTTTCTTATCTGTCCACCACCCATGACCTCCCAAAGTGACTCCATGGTACATCATAACATCATTGCCAATCTCTACAGTTTCTCCTATTACAACCCCCATTCCATGGTCAATAAAAAATCTTTTTCCTATTTTTGCTCCAGGATGTATTTCAATTCCTGTTAAGAATCTGTTTATCTGGGAAATCAGTCTTGGAATAAATGGAACTTTAAGCTTGTAAAGAAAATGGGCCACTCTATGCATCCAAATAGCATGAATACCTTGATAGAGGATTGCTTCAAGTATTTTAACACCCCTTAATGCAGGGTCTTTTCTATAGGCTGTTCTTAATGTGTCAAATACCATTTTATTTGCATAAAAAAGCGAGAGGGCAGATTCGAACTGCCGAATAGAGGCTTTGCAGGCCCCCCCCTTAACCACTTGGGCACTCTCGCATAACACTTTATAAAAGTCAAATTCTTTTATAAACATTTCTGAATTATTCTCATTAGGGAAACCAACGAAAAATGTTTCATTTTTCTGGGCTTTGGAACCTAAGGTTCCAAAACATTTAAAAACCGCCCATAGTTCTCAAATATTATGGCGAGAATAAGAAAATTTACAGCTTACAAGAGGATTGAAAGGCCCTACACAAGAACTTCCAAGTACAAAGGTAAATCTTATGTAAAGATAAGTCCAAATATAAAGGTGATTGGCTTTGAAATGGGCAGCCCTAAAAAAAGTTTTAAATATACACTAAATCTTGTATCAAAGGATAATTTGCAAATAAGGGACAATGCTCTGGAAAGTGCAAAACAGACTTCTAATAAGGTCCTTGAAGCTACCTTAGGCCTGTCAGGTTATCATTTGAAACTTAAGCCTTATCCGCACCATGTTTTGCGCGAAAACCCGCTTGCATCAGGTGCTGGTGCAGATCGTTTTAGTACAGGAATGCAAAAGGCTTTTGGAAAACCCATAGGTAATGCTGCTCAGATAAAGGAAGGGGACACAATATTCCAGATCTCTGTAAATAAACATAATTTAGACCTTGCAAAAACAGCTCTAACCAGAGCATCTAAAAAACTACCTGGATCCTGCATAATCCAGGTAACAGAAAATAAGTAAACATCTTTCTTTAATTGAATCTGCTGGTTTAAGGGCATCACATAGAAAACCTTAAATACCAAAAAATAAATGATAATGACTTAAATGGCATTCAGTACTGATATCATAATCCTGACAATTCTCTTATTGTTATCAGGTTTTTTCTCCGGATCTGAAGTCGCTTTGATTAGCATAACAAAAGTCAAAGTTAGGTACATACTAGACAAGAAAAAATTTGGAGCAGTTTTTGTAAAAAAGCTGAAAGATGACCCCCAAAGGATGCTTGCAACAATCCTGATTGGGAACAACATTGCCAATGTTGCTGCATCTGCAATCACAACCTCAATTATGATAAGAATTTTTCAGAGTTATGCAATAGCAATTGCAACAGGGGTAATGACCTTACTAATTTTGGTTTTTGGTGAAATAACCCCAAAATCAATAGCAGCAAAAAACAATGAGTTGATTTCACGACTTGTAGCTGCCCCAATATGGTATTTAAGCATAATACTGGCTCCGATATTAAATGTTCTTGATAAGTTCCTCAACAGATTTATCAAACTTGTAGGGGTAAAATCTAAAGAAAAGGCAATAACAGATGAAGAGATAATGAGTATGGTAGAAATGGCAGAAGAGGAAGGTTCTATAAAGGAAATTGAGGAAAAGATGATAAAAAGTATTCTGAAGTTTGATGACACAACTGTAAGCGAGATAGCAATTCCAAGAAAAGATATGCTTATGTTAGAATCGAAAATGAAGGTAAAAGATGTATTCAAGGTATTTCTGAAAAAAAATCATACTAGGATGCCAGTTTATGAAAAAAATAAGGATAATATTGTAGGAATTGTCCATATTAAGGATTTGATACGGCATACTCAAGGCAAAAATAAGAATATCACTATAGACAAAATTATGTACAAGCCGTACTTTGTGCCAGAAGTAAAGAAAATTAGCGATTTGTTGAGGAAATTCCAGAAAAGAAAAGAGCATATGGCTATTGTAGTGGACGAGCATGGTTCCATTACCGGACTTATTACTTTAGAAGATGTCCTGGAGGAAATTGTAGGGGAGATAATGGATGAAACAGATATTATAGCTCCAAACATCAAGAAAATAGAAAAAAACAGTTGGATTATTAATGGAAAAGCTGATATTGGTGATGTAAATGAAAAATTAAATATGAAATTGAAAGGCAAAGGTTATGACACTCTAAGCGGATTTATACTAAAGCGCACTGGAAAAATACCAAAACAAGGTGATGAAATTAGTTACAACAGATTTAAATTCAAAATTGAAGAAATAGAAGGTCATAGGATTTCTAGAGTAAGAGTTGAAAAAAAGTAAACTGGAGTTTTACGAAATATTTATAAACCAGAATAGATGAACATAGTTAAACGTTGGGACATTATCAACAATAATTTACATTAATAACTACAATATAAAAACAGCATGGGGGTAGTAACATGGAAGACAACAATATTTTTATTGGTGGAAAGCCTTTTATGAACTATGTGACTGCCGTAGTGATGCAGTTTACAACCAAGAATGCAGAAGAAGTAGTAATAAAGGCTCGCGGGAAATTCATTTCCAGAGCTGTAGATGTTACAGAGGTTGCTGCAAAAAGGTTTCTTGAAGGCTCTGTAGGAGTAAAAAACATAAAAATAGACAGCGAAGAGTTCAAGAACAATGAAGGCAAGGACATAAGAGTTTCCATCATTGAAGTAACACTGGGAAAGAGTCAGTAAAGCAGGGTATTAGGAAAATAATTTTTTAATTTTCTTTTAATTTCTTTATAGTAGGACTTTCTCCACAAATAGGGCAATTTTTGTTCTTGTTCAATTGCAATTCTTTAAACTGCATTTCCAATGCATTATAGACTAAAAACCTTCCAGATAACGTTTTCCCTTTGCCAAGTATGATTTTAAGTGCCTCTGTAGCCTGTATCGTGCCAACAACCCCTAACAAAACTCCAAGAACACCGGCTTCAGCACAACTTGGGACCAAACCTGATTTTGGAGGTTTTGGAAACAAGCATCTATAGCATGGACCATTTTTGTAATTAAAAACAGATGTATGCCCGTCAAAACCAGTGGCACTTCCATAAACATCCGGCTTGTTTAGTAAAACACATGCATCATTAATCAAATATTTAGTGGGAAAATTATCGCTTCCATCTATAACCACGTCATATCCTTTTATTATTTTTTTAATATTATTTTTGTTTAATTTAATGTTGTATAGATTAATTTTAGTGTTGGGATTTAAATCATTCAATGTTTTTTTTGCAGATTCTACTTTTGATTTCCCAATAGTTTTTGTAGAATGGATTATCTGCCTTTGTAAATTAGTCTCTTCAACATTGTCAAAATCAACTATACCTATTGTTCCAACACCAGCAGCAGCCAGATAAAGGGCAGCAGGACTTCCAAGACCGCCAGCGCCAACTATCAGCACTTTGCCCTGCTTGAGCTTTTCCTGGCCTTTTATTCCTATCTCCTGGAGATTTAAATGCCTTACATACCTGTTGAATTCTTGTTCTGTTAGATTTTTGGATGTCATTTTGTTATACATAGAAGAATATACCATGATTTTTATTCCTTTCTGTTATTTCATGCTGTCACAATATTAAGAAAACTATGAACATTATTTATGCTGGTATTTAGGAGTAATATTCCCTTTTTCTAAGTTTATAAGGTAAGATTCAAGTGAACCCAGAAGATGGTCTGGTGCAGGGATCCCCTTATAACTTTCTTTATTTAAGACGCTTTGAATTGATGCAGGATTATTCGGCAGGAATAATAAATCACTATGCTCATCACTTGCAACACTTACTTGATTATGTGTTGCAAAGATTGGCAGGTAAACACCAATAGAAGTATCATGATTAGACCCAAACATTAAATTCATAACTCTGGCATCGTTCATGTCAAAGGATTCTTTATTAACATAGATAGTTTCTCTTAAACATTCATCTTGGACTACATAACCTAGCCTTCCTGGTTTTTTTGAAGTGTCATTTTCCTCACGTCTTTCAACAAAACCAGAGCCCATTAAACAAAGTCCTTTTTGATCTGACCCCCTGCCCCTTACGCCAAGCAGTATGTACCCATCGCTAGTTTCTTGTATAGTATTTGCTGATATGGGGTTAGGGTAAAAGCCTATTGGCTGGTTTTGTACATGCCTTACTACACTATGCTGGGAATATCTACTTTCGCTTACATAAACCAAAAGCTTTCCGGAATCATCAGGATGGACATGTTCATACCTCCACTTCAATCCATCATATTTATCAGGATCTGTTTCTAACACTTTTGCCCATTCGGCATCGATTTTTTCCTGTAATTCATCTTCAATCAATAATGTTGATGGAGTAGGAACTAATTGTACTTCTTCAACATCTCTCCAGCCTTCCCATAGCAAAAGTAATTCCTTGCCATATTGTGATTTTCTCATTTTATAGTACCATAATTAAATAAATAGAACTACCGCTCTTTTATGAATAAATAAATTAAAAATAAAAAATTACCTTTTATTCTTCTTGACTTTCTTCTTTTTCTTGATTTCTTTATCAAGCTTCAGCTCATCAAGAAGTTCTTTGTATCTGTTTCTGATTGTAACTTCTGTCACACCTGCAACATCTGCTACTTCTCTTTGCGTTCTTTTTTCTCCATGCAGTAAAGCAGACACATACAATGCAGCTGCAGCTATTCCAGTAGGACCCCTACCGGATGTTAACTCAGCCTTCTGTGCTTGTTCAAGAATTTCAATTGAATTGCTCTGTGTTTCAGCACTCAGCTTCAATGAAGAAGAAAACCTTGCAATATAATCTGCTGGGTTTGAAGGTAATATTGTAATGCCCAATTCCCTTGTGACAAACCTATAAGTTCTTCCAATCTCTTTCTTCTCTATACCAGAAGCTTCTGAAAGCTCATCTAATGTTCTGGGAACATCATGACGTCTGCAAGCAGCATATAAAGCTCCAGCAACAACAGATTCCATACTTCTGCCACGGACTAATCCTCTTTGGACAGCTAGAGTATAGATTCTTGCGCTTTCTTCTTCAACAGATTTTGGTAATTTTAGAAAAGAACTTACTCTTTTCAGCTCTGCTAGTGCTAATTTAAGGTTTCTTTCAATAGCTGTAGAAATTCTGTACTGCCATTTCCTTAATCTAAAGAATTTGTTCCTATTCCTTCCACCTAACTTAAAAAGATCAGCTTTCTGTCCTACTTCTGTACCTAAGCCCTGATCATACTGAGTATAAGTCATAGGAGCGCCTGCTCTCCTTCTATCGCCATCTGTACTGTCAAACTCTCTCCATTCCTGTGTAAAGTCAACCATCTTTTCTTCTATGACTAGACCGCAATCTCTACAAATAATCTCTCCACGTTCTTTATTCCAGTTTAGATTTATGCCCCCGCATTCAGGACATTTCTTGACTAATTCCGGCATTTTTAATCACCCATTCTTATGTTTAATTTAATCATAAGTTTAATATATACTAACCACCCTCTTTGTTATGAAAATAAATTTTATGATATAACAAATAAAAAACAACAATATTTATAAAGGAGAATCATTACTACTATATAAAGCTTTCGCTCAATATTTAAGCTTTTTGCTCATAAAACCAGGTTTAAAATGAAAGACCCAATTCCAAAGGATTTATTTGATATCCTGGCATGCCCCATTTGTAGGGCCAATTTGCGCTACACAAAGGACAAAAAAAGCCTTGTTTGCGTCAAATGCGGCCATAAATACCCCATTATGAAAGGAATACCTGTTTTATTGCCTCAGAAAGGTAAGAAAAGGTAAAATCAAACCACTTCCCCTTTCCCAAACAACCTATCAAACTCCCTAACATACCTCAAAGCCAATTCATCATTATATATTATCAAAAAATTCTCATCATTTCTATTATATCCGCTCCAGCTGAAATTAGGGCTTCCTGTTATTACTATTTTATTATCAATTATTATGAATTTATGATGCAGATTATTCTTATTTCCATCAACCTTAATATCAACTCCAAAGTCTCTTAATCTTGTATATTGCGAATTTTGTCCATTTCTTTGTCTTCTTTCTACTAAAACCTCAACATCAAGCCCTTTTATGTCTGCCTTAACCAGTTCATCAGCCAATTGTTCATGAGTAAAGGAGAATATAGCCACATTAACTGATTTGTTTGCTTTCCTTACCAAGCTTAGTATCTTATCTTTACCTTCTTCCTTACAGTCTTCTGGACAAAAATAATTCTCAATTTGGCCAATATTGGTGTTTATTTTACTATATTTTACATTATCTCCGGAAGCATATACTCCATTCCACAACTCATTAAATTCATCTTCATAGTTTTCTGCAATATATTTTGAATTTATGATTATTATGTTATTATTATTGAGGTTTGCTCCATTGTTTGTTGGGTTCATGCTTCCTGTCAAAACTAAGTCATTATCTATAATACAGAATTTATTGTGCATGTACTGTCTTGACTTTGCAATCTTTATACCAGCACCTTTAATCTGCCCATCATAATTGCCATGATCAACAACAACCTTGACATCAGCATTATGGCTCTTTTTAGCAATTGCAGTGATTAAACCCTTTAAATCCAGATCATAAAAAGCGCAATGTACAGATTGTTTTGCACTATTGACAACATTTTTTATTATTTTGTCGCAGTCGTCCAACGGGCAGAAATAAACTTCTGATTCTACATTATTTTCATAAATATCTTGTTCATCAACAACATTCCCTGTAAAAGCATTATCACATCCACTCACTAACACCATTATAAAAAAAAGCAGAAAAGCCATATGTTTCATTTTATCCATAAATTCCGAAATATTTAAATAGTAATACTATTATCAAGTAACAATTAGATACGACTATCGTTGAGTAATCAACGATATTCTATCACCTCTTTTTCCCTAGCAAGGCTTTTGCTTTGCTGGGGTTTTATACTCATAATTTATTTTCTTCTCTTTGATTTTACGGTTCTTTTTTTGTGCATTCTTTTTTTATACTCAATGATTTTAGCAACAAAAAATCCTAAAATAATTCCGATTACTAGTACAATAAGTAATTTTTTATCAATATTTTCGAACAAATCTGCCCAATTCCTTCCAGAACTCTTGAAGTATATGTCCAAATTGCTTAATTCCAGTGCATATTCAGAGTAAAGCAGTGCAGAGTAAGGATCAGAATCTTTTAATGAATTCGCATACTCAAAGTAACTGTACCCTAAAATAGGAAATACTCCTTTTTCTGTCTCTTCAACAAGATTTCTTTCAACAACATCTAGTTTTTGGTTTACTATACTGCCCACATTATCATTTCTTACACCAAAAACACTTAAGACTGCATCAACATTTGCTTTTGCCTTGCTTGCCTTAAAAAGGCATAGCTCGTAGCTGCCTTCTTCCAGATCCTGATAAGCATAAGCAAGCTCTTTTTCTGTGTTTTCCAGGTTTTGAGGAAAATAAAGCCGTACATACTGCAATCTTTCCTCTACTTCAGAAAGCTTTGTTCTGCATGCGTTTTTTATTACTTCATCATTAAAGTTAAACTTCTTCCCCTTGTTTTCCAAAAACTTGGACCATGATTTTGCAGAATTAAGCCTTTCCATAGCATAAGCCAGGTTGCGCAAATTAGTATTGTTATTTTCCACACTCTCAGCAACAAAATCTGCAAAATCACTGGCCTCTATCAGCCTTTCTTTAACAATCATATACGCTTCAAGGTCTGTTATTGTCATTATTTTCTCATTCTCTATTATTTCGTCGAAATTTTCTATCTCATGCTTCAACTCAGCTACTGCTTCCATTGTATCTTCTTCTGTTAAATTCAGCTGCAATAAGGACAGATAATTAAACTCAACATTAGCTCCAAAACAGTAGCTTGCTGACGAATAATATATATTTTCATTGAAAGAATTTTTTCCTTTAGCAGACAAATTAATTGCATTATCTAGTATAAGTTGCGTCTTATTATCTTCAATTGTCAAATTAGAAATTCTATTTTTAAGTTTGGTGCTTCTTGAACATAATTGAACAGCTAACCTCTTCATTGTATCCTTATAATCCTGGCTTATTGTCAAATCTGCTTTCCTTTCCCTAAATCTTTTTCCTGTAAATTCAAATATAGCCTCATCTAAAGTTAAGATTTCTTTAATCTCTATCCCATATTTTTCTTTTATTTTGTCTAAATCAAAACTCTTATTTACAGTTTCATTTTTTACAAAACTTTCATTCTCTATGCTTTCAAAAGATTCCCCCATAGGTATCAGGACTTTCCTAAACCCAGTTTTATTGGCAGCTTCTATTTTCGCTTTTAATCCTCCTACAGGCCCGATTAAGCCGCCAGAATTAATAGTTCCTGTTATTGCAACATTATCATCAAAATCAATATCCTTGATTAATGAAAATGTTAAAACAGAAATTGCTGCACCTGCAGAAGGTCCTCCTATAATGGATGACTCTGCAGTTATTGTATAGAAAAAATCAAATTTATCGCAATCTACATCTGCAAAATCACAGGCTATTTCCTTTGCAAATCTTGTTGATATCTGCGTATCAACTTTTGTTAAAGGAAAAGTCTCTAAAAAAACTCTCCCAGAGCCCGGCTGTATCTCAAGATACAAATCCGCAATGCCTCCGTCATATCCATCAGCTGTTTCAGTGACTGCCAAAAGCTTCATATGGCCTTGTTTGGCGCTTACAGCTGGAAGTAAGAGAATCAATACTAAAAAAATCATAAGTTTCTTCATAAATACGAACAAATTCAGTAGTATTTTTAATATTTGTTTAAATAACACTTTCTAAAATAGGTATTTTTCACCATTTATGAGTGGTCACAAAATAGAAAGGTTTATATAGTAGCACATTTCTATAGTTAAAAGGTGATATAAAATGGATGCTAAACTAATTGCTTATAAGGGAGATCCCAGAGACTCAACTTCTCCTGCTTATGGAAGAGTAGATGCTCTTGTAAAATTATATAATAATCTTATGAGAACAGGTATATCAAAATTGTCTGATCAAAAGGTTCATGTACGGGGAGTTGATGGCGTATTAACACTAGTAGGTTCATTTGAAGAAGGTAGAGGTAAAAGTACAGCACTAATGCCATCTCAAGAATCTGTAGATGCTCTTGTTGAAGGAATTTTTGGACAAGTTAGGAGAGAAGTCCTTGATGAAACAAACCAGTCACAAGTAATAGCCGAGCTAAATGGACTACGACCTAAATATGCCTCTCCTGTAGAATCAAATCCAGAATAATCTCAGCATACTGTTTAATTTTATTTATTTTTTAACTTTTTCCCCAGAATTCTCTTTTGAAGATCCTTCACCCAATTTCTCAGTATATTTGCATTTAGGATAGTTAGAACAGCCGTAAAACTTCCCGTAAATAGACCCTCTTAAAACAAGCTTCCCTTCTTTGCACGTCGGACAAGATTTCTCTATTTTCCCTTTTGCAATTGCTTTTGCCTCTTTTCCTGCATCACCTTCAACATGTTTTGTAGGGCATTTTTTATTCAAACAAAAATCTTGTGGTCTTTTTCCCCTCTTAATTGCTATGACCATGGGATGTTTGCATGTTTCGCATATCTTTTTTGCAGGCTTGATTAATGCATTGCCGGGTAATGAGAATGTAGTCTTGCATTTGGGATATTGGTTGCACGCAACAAAACTTCCAAACTTGCCTCTCCTCATATGAAGCTCTCCTTTCTTGCAGTTTGGACATGTACCTAAATGGCTTAACTCGTCTCTTGTCTCAATATTCGCACTTAATAATTCCTTTCCAATTTCCTTTTCCTGTTTCTTAAAATCAGACATTATTTCTGTTATTTTTTTCTCAGCCTCACTCAAAACATCTTTGCTTGTCTTCTTACCTTCCACTATTTGCTCCATCTCTTCTTCAAAATGCCTTGTAAGGGCTTCATCAACTATTTTTGGAACATGCTTTTCAAGTGTTTCAATAGTTTTTATTCCCAAATTTGTAGCTGCAATTGCCTTTCCATCTACATAACCTCTCTGAAACAATGTATCAACTATACTTGCGCGAGTAGCTTTTGTCCCCAAATTCTTTTTCTCGAGCTCTTTTATTATAGAAGCAGGAGTATATCTTTTGGGAGGTGTTGTTTCTTTAGAATGCAATTTTATTTTTTTAACCAGAACAGCATCATTTTTATTTACTTTAGGTAATTCTACTTCCTCAATCTTAACATACGGCACGTAAAAAACATGCCACCCTTTTTCTATAGTTCTTGTTCCCTTAGCAATAAAAATTTCATCCTTGCAGTTTATGTCTATTGTCATGGTTTCCCTTAAAGCTGCATCAGAAAAAGTTGCCATAAATCTTTTTACAATCAAATCATAGATTCTCTGCTCTCTTTCGTTTGATAAATTTGGGACATTGCCGGTAGGATAGATAGCAGGATGAGCAGGATCTGTCTTTTTGCCGTTATTTGGCACTAATGATTTTTTAGTCAATAATTTTTTAGTCAATTCTGAATATTCTTTTTGTTTTCCCAGATGTGTCAAAATTTTCTTAAAACCGATTTTATCCGGTAGCTGCTGGGAAGAAGTTCTTGGATATGAAATAACTCCGGATGTATAAAGCTCCTGAGCAATTTGTAAAGTTTCCTTTGGGCTTATATAATGGCACCTATATGCTTCTATCTGCAGGCTTGTAAGGTCAAAAGGCACGGGTGGCTGCTGTTGAAACTGCTTTTTTTCTGCTTTATCAACAATCGCTTTCTTTTCATTCTTAACTTTCTTCATTACTTTGTTTGCTTTATTTTTTTCCCAGAACTTGTCTTCTTTGTGCCACGCTATAACATCCCCCTTATTCACATTGCCTTGTAATTCTATCTGCCAGAATGGGACTGGTTTGAAGGCTCTGATTTCTTTTTCCCTGTCAACAACAATTTTCAAAGCAGGCCCCTGCACCCTTCCTGTTGACATTAATTTAAAGCTGCCAGCTGTTTTTATTGAAGATGTTAATGCCCTGCTGTAATTTATTCCGTTTATCCAGTCCAGATGATGCCTTGCATCTCCTGCTTCTGCCTGTGCCCAGTCCAGATGCCTGCTTTTATTTTCATACGCTTCTATTAAATCATCCTTAGTTAATGTAGAGAACTTCATCCTGTTTGCATCTTTCTTTTTGCACGCAAAAACAATAATATTTTTCCCGATAACAGAGCCTTCCTGATCGTAATCTGTAGCAACTGTAAACTCATTAGCCTCTTTTGCAAGTTTTTTTATTGTATTTAGGTACTTTTTTGAAAAATCTGACCTTTTATTGGTTTCAGAAGAAGGTTTCCATTCAATATCAAAAACAGGAAATATCCATCCTTTCTTTTCTTTTTCATCTAATCCATATAAATGCCCGACTGCCCACGCTACACCAATATCTTTTTTTCCGCGGGTTACTAAATAGTAAGGAACCCCGTTCATATTTTCC
>SDBV01006392.1_pt1 | contig 16342 bp, 12 predicted proteins | sample 2277081 | NCBI WGS metagenome assembly SDBV01 (sample SAMN10402039, study PRJNA504765) | marine sediment metagenome | isolation source: marine sediment core GS10_PC15, 223 cmbsf | place: Arctic Ocean: Southern Knipovich Ridge | collected 2010
AGCCATCTCGCTCCGCGAGATGTAGCCCGAACCAGTCTGGGGTCTTGATGGCCACATCTCGCGGAGCGAGATGGCTACTATACGCGCCGAATTCGGGAAGTAATTCCCATACGAGTTCTAAGCCTACGACGCCGCCGGAAGTGCCGCCGCCGACACCGGAAGTGCCGACCTCGACGCCGGAAGTGCGGACCCCGCTGCCGGAAGTGCTGACCCTGCCGCAGGAACTTCCGCCTGATCCACCGCCGGACCAGAAAGACAAGGCGAATGAGGGTCCGGATGGCGAAGAGGAAGGCAAGAGGAAGAAACAGCAGCGCAAGGGAGAAGGTGACACGGAAGTCACTGCGATGGCGCCGAGCATCGTCGACAGTATTATGGCGTGTGTTGGGGCGACGGTGGATTTCTACAACGAGCACAAAGTGCTCGTCTGGTCGGGAATCGGCGTGGGTGCTGCGGCTGCGGGAGCGTATTGTGTCCGCCGCGCCAGACGCAAGGACGAGGAAGAAACACTCGCGGAAACGGCGCCGCGAGCCGGGCGATACTCCGGCGGCAACGGCCGTCAATCTAGGGCAAACGATTTGACAGGAGCCAAGGCTCCTGCCATTCTGAGTGCGTTAAGCGAGGACTTGACCATGGCTATGTATGCAAGAGACTCTCTGCCACAAGGTTGGCAGGAGCTTAATCAATGCGTCAACCGGTACGAGGCGGCCCGCGAAGACGGTTCGCCCGACCTGCGAGAGCTGGCCGCGCGGGTCGCTGCGGAGCATCGGGTGGCCGCGATCACGGAGCTGATTGCCGTCGACATGGACTACCCTTGGGAGATCGGCGAGCCGAAATCGGTCGAGCAGTACCTCCAGGAGTATCCGGAGATCCGCGTGGACCCCCAATATCCCCTGGAACTGATCGCACAGGAGTATCAGGTCCGTCACCAGCGTGGCGAGAAACCCACGGTCGACGAGTACCAAGATCGCTTTCCCGAGTTCGACGTGGAGCGCATCCTAAGCCGCCTGGACACCTTCACCCTGCACGTTGACTCGGAGACGCCGGCAATACGCAACAAGTTGGACGATCCGCCGCCGGAGATGATCGGGCGGCACCGCGTCCTGGAGGAGGTCGGGTCGGGCGCCTTCGGCCGGGTCTATCGATGTTACGACGCCCAATTGAAGCGAGACGTCGCCATCAAGCTCTCTTACCGGGGCAAGACGCCCGCCGGGGAGCAATTGAAACAGTTCCTCCACGAGGCGCAAAGCGCCGCTCGACTGCGCCACACCGGAATCGTCTCCGTTCTCGACGCCGGCAGCCTGGACGATGGCCGATGCTACCTGGTCTACGAATACGTCCCCGGCCAGACGCTCCGCGATCGGATTAAGACCGGTGATTACACGAGAACAGAGGCGATCGGCTGGTGCGTCGAAATCGCCAAGGCACTTCATTACGCGCATACCCATCAGGTCGTCCATCGTGACGTGTCGCCGGCCAACGTGCTGCTGGACCGCCAGGGACATGTCCGGTTGACCGACTTGGGCCTGGCCAAGGTCGACGGTCAGTATTTCCGTAACGACCGAGGCAGGGTGCTGGGCAGCCTGGCCTACATCAGTCCTGAGCAGGCACGAGGTGAATCCGATTGGGCCAGCACCCAGTCCGACGTCTACTCGCTGGGAGTGATCCTTTACGAGTTGCTCACCCGGCGGCGTCCTTTCAGCACAGACCGTTTTCGTGGACTGCCGGAGATCCGAGCGGAAATCGAGCGGCGCGTCCCCGACCCGCCGTGGACCATCGACGAGACGATCCCCAAAGAGTTGGAGGCCGTTTGCTCAAAAAGCAATCGCCAAGGACCCCGCCGATCGCTACACCACCGCCGCCGACATGGCCGCCGCGCTGCGTACGGCGGCGTCTCCCCGGCGTGAACTTCCCCGCCGCCGCGTTCTGCTGGCAGTGGCTGCCGCGGCGTCGGTGTTGCTCGTGTTGTTCGGATTCTACCTGCCTGGACGACCGGCCAAAGGAACTCTACCCGTACCTGGAGTCGTTACACCTCAGACGCCCAAGGGAGAGCAGGAAGCTCGCGAATCCGACTCCGAGGGAGCGGGCCAGACAGCTCTCGACGGTCACTCCGGTGACGGAGGAGACAAGTCTCCCAGTTCGCGGGAACTGAATTTGGAGGTACTCGTGCTACGCCTGATAATCTGGAGGCTGGAGACAGGCTGGATTGCCACGAACTTCAGGTTCGGGATGCGGACGCGGCGATCCTTGGTGGGGAAAATGAGAAAAAGGGGCCGCTTGGCAGGATCAAACTCGAACGATGGGCACGTCAGATCATCGACATCCTCACCCAGCCGGCCAAGGCCGATCAACTCACTCGAGGTTTGGAGCCGGATCCGGGCCCGGATCCGATACGGCTTGACGGGATCCTGCAGGAACTGCCACGATGGGCCCTCGCTTTGACCGACACGTTGCTGCCCCAGAGGATTCGCGATCAATTGCAGAACTACGATCGTGTGGTCATCGTCCCCGATGGGATTCTGCACCGATTGCCTTTCCAAGCACTGGTCGTTGGGAAGAATGACCACGGATCGCTCTTCGTGCTCGACCGCCTCCCGCCGATCAGCTACGCGCCGTCGCTAAAGGCCTGGTGGCTGCTGCATCAACGGGACGGGCAACGGCAGTCGGAGAAGAAACCGTTGCTAAGCATCGGCGGCGGCGTGTACCTGGAGTATGCCGGACAGCAGGTTATCGCCGCGCGTGTGTTTAGGGGTCTGTTCAAGGTATTGACGCTGTTCGGTGCGAAGGCAACGGAATCCGCCTTCAAGGCCTACGCCGAGCAGTGCGCCATCATCTTGATCAGCGCCCATGCAGTGTATTCGGACCAAATGGATGGTCGTTCCAGCTGTGTGTATCTTGCCCAGGACCCGAAAAACGATGACCAGGTTGACAACGGCGGCCGGTTGGAGATTCACGAGATTCTCGATCTGAACCTGCACGGTTGCCGGTTGGTCGTGCTGAGCACCTGCGACTCGGCCATCGAGTCAAAACGTTACATGGGAGCCGGCAACTCGCTGGCGCGCGCCTTTCTCACGGCCGGAGCGACGCGCGTCGTTGCCAGCTTTTGGAATGTGAACGATCAGGCCACGTCGCAGTTGATGACAAGCTTCTACAACAAGGTGGCCGGGAAAATGAAGCCACGTGAACCGGTGGATTATGCCGCGGCCCTGCACGCGGCGATGATAGAGATCCGCAACACTCCCCACAACCCCAACAACGGCGACTGGCGTTCTCCCTATTACTTGATCGGGCCCTAACGTCCGGCCCCCCCTGGTAAGCTTCGAAGTGCGGTTGCAGAGAAGATCCTTGCTGGTTTTCGATCGGTACCGAGTATAACGCTGCCACAGTCGTGCGACGGCTGACAACGGTGATTCCGTCAATGGCGCGCTGACCGAGGCGGCCGTCGGCGATTCAGACGAGTGAGGGGAAATCTGATGACTGCTGCTGATCTACTGGCCGGACCGTCGCGCCGGGGCATCGAACTGCTAGCCTACGGCGACCGGCTGCGATACCGCCCATGGTTGGCTGGCAGTTTTGGCCACTTAGTCATAGAATCGGGACGTAGACGAAAGGCAGGTGATTCTGTGGCTCCTGAGAGCGGTCGTGTGATTCATCGCGACACGAAGGTGCCCGGGAGAAGGCGGTGAAGTATTTGGAAAAGGCGTTGGCGGCGTTCCAAACACAGGTTGGGGACAAATGAACAAAGCCTTCATTCGGGAACCGGACAACACAGCCGACTATTGCCCTCGTTGCGGCTCGAAGGGGGAACAAGTGGGAGGCGGAACGCTCAAGTCCTACTTGACCGGCGAGCAAAGGCGAATGGTTACCGAACCGGCCAACTTCTGCCCGTCGCCCAAGTGTAGAGTCGTCTATTTCGACAGCTTCGAGCGAATGATCCTTACTACGGACATCCAACGTCCGGTATACCCGAAGGACACCACTGCCCCGGTTTGTGCCTGCTTCGGACTGACCAGAGAGGACATTCAGCGGGAGGTGCAAGAGGGAGGGAAGACCCGTGTCAAGGCGATCATCGAGAAGGCCAACTCTCCGGATACCTGTTGCTGCAAGATGGCCGCCAACGGAAAGCCCTGCATCGCCTACGTGCAGAAATACTACGTGCAGTGCCGCAATAGCGGGCAATAGAGGCTCGACGGTTCATTATGTGCGTTGGGGTTGGGGCACCGTGGAGTCGGAAGAAGGCAAGATCGACTACGGATTTCTGGGCAATGTGCTGAAGGAAACCCTTCAAGCGGGACAGACGTTGGCGTTGCAGGGATGATCAACTCCTGCAAGGTCGCCCCGCCGTGGAAGAACTCCAACCCGCCGTACGTCTTGAACGAGTTCATGCTCCGCGGGACCATCACCTCCGAATCCGACTGGGGTACGGGTAATCGCACGGCGTGTGGATGCGTCATGTCGCGGCCTACCATCGCCCGTCGAGAAGTCCAGAGCGCTTCGCCATCTGGCTTGTCCTCGATCTCGTGATCGTCCGGATCCCAGTGGAAGGCCACTCCTTAGTGGGGAAAGTTTCGTGATCCGCCGCGGACGGCGGCGTGTCTTGTTGGCTCGTTGACTGGCCGACTTGCACGAGCAAGCGGGCCAGTTGGTTCATGAGGTTCTGTTGAGCGTCGAGCGGCACCTCCGACCAGCGGAAGGTTGGCTCAAGCAAAGACAACTGAGTGAGGTTAAGTGTTCTTCGTTTCATGGCATCCTCCGAAGACGAGTCGAACGAATCTCATCTTCGGAGGATGGACGGAACGTAGGAGGACTACAACCCGGACTCTTGCAGAAGCTCGGCAAGTTTCAGCAAGGCTTCGCGCGAGGATTGCGGATCGACCCCGAAGGTCAAGCGTTCGACGCGATCCCGTTGGGTCATCCAGAGTGGAATAGCCAGTCTTCGTTGTTGGAGTTGGACTTCGAGATGCTGCCCGCCCTCGAGTCGACGCGGGCGAAAGACCTCCAATTCCTGGAGATGCAGCGGATGAAGAGGGTAAAACACCGTAACTCTACCCGGATAGCGGGCATCATTGCGGTAGGATCTTGGCCCCGTCGTAAGAAACGATCAATCTGGGGTTCTTCGGACACGTCGTATTCCCAAGGTATATAATGGACCACGATTTCGTGCATCGTCCGAGCTGTTGTGGTATCAAGGGGTTGGTGGGGGCTGATTATCTTGGTTGAGGCGACTCGATCGTTCCGATTCGCCGTCCGAGCCAACCGCAGTTGAGGATCATCTGAAACCGAAATCAACCAGCCAGCACCACAACGGGATACTTCATTGGATGAACATCCCGCAAGAAAATGTCCGCAGTCATGTCCACGAATGGAGGAATCCGCAGGTTCTTATTGTATGGATGGTTCAGATGCAAAACGAGATCGCGTTCTAAGAGAGGCGTTGGGATGCCGCGTCGAGCTGGTGGCGTATGCTCGGGCGGTGCTTGGCAACTATACCGCGGCGGAAGACGTGGTGCAGGAAGCGATGCTCGTCGTGGTAAGGAAATTCGACCAGTTTCAGGAAGGAACGTCGATGCTGGCCTGGTGCCGCGCCATCGTACGCCTCGAAGTCCTGCGGGTGAAACAGCAGCGTCAGCGAGAGCGAACTCTGGCGGAGCGTCTGCTGGACGATGCGGTCGACGCGGCGTTTGACGAATTTCACACGGCTCAGCGGCGCGATGATGCGGAGTCCTGGCAAGAGGCTTTGGAACGTTGCCTGGAACGGGTGCCGGATCGCGGACGCCGCGTGCTCAAGGCGCGGTTCGTAGACGAATTGAGTTACCAACAGATCGGAGAGCGCGTGGGGATGACACTTGAGGCCGTGCGCAAGGCGCTCTTTCGACTCAAGAAGCAAGTGCGCTTGTGCGTGGAAACCAAGATAGAGGCTACACAATGAGCGACGCAAACGATTGGCATGAACTGATCGACCGGCATTTGCGCGGCGAATTGAGCGAACCGGAAAAAGAGCGGCTCGCCGAACTGCTCGATAGCGATTCGTCAGCCAGGGAGGAGTTTGTTCAGCAGGTGCAGTGGGACACGCGGTTTGCTGACGTATTGCGAGAGAGTCGCGACGCAAACACCGATCCGGAAGTAGACGCCGTCTTCTCGAAGCGAACCCCGTCGATGCATAAGCGGGCAGCGACGACGACGTTCATCAAGACGCTGCTGGCAATCGCCGCCGTAACCATCCTTGTGCTGACCGCAAGCCTGTACTTCCAGCGGCCGAGTACCCAGCGGCCGATCGCTAAGATTACTGGAGTGAGCGGACCTCTGCAATGGACGGGTGACGGCGGTCGGGTCTTTTACGACCTAAGCGTAGGGGCAGAAGTTGCGGGAGGAACGGTCGAGGGAATGACGCCAGGCTCGTGGTTCGAACTGAAGTTCAACGACGGTTCAACGGTCACGAGTTCGGGGAATTCGACGCTCACCTTCTCGGATCACGGGCAGAAGGAACTGCATCTCAAAGAAGGCAACTTGTCCGGCAACGTGAAGCCTCAGCCGGCGGGCAAACCGATGCTCGTTTATACTAGGTCCGCCATGCTCGAAATCCTGGGGACGCAGTTCGAAGTCGAGGCAGAACTTGTTGCTACGACCCTGAACGTCAGCGAAGGGAGCGTGCGGGTCAAACGGTTCAGTGACGGCAGCACGGTCGATGTGCCCGCCAGACACCGAGTGATCGCGGCTGCTGATCGCGACATGTTGCCTCTGCCGGTTCCCGATGCGGTCAGCCGGTGGAAGAGTCAATTACATTTGGGGCCGGATGGCGCGCAAGGGAAGTGGTCGCCGAGGACGGACACCCAAGACGCGAAACTCGAAGCGATCCCCTATACCACCCCCCGGGAAGCGACTATCTACACGGCAGGATTCGGCGTTTCCTGCGGCGACAAACCGCCCGTCATACTTCATCCCGCTTCCCGCGTCCGAGTACGCGGCCGCATTGCGTCGACTCATGAGGTGTACTTTGGTGTCACCATCAGGCACGCAAGCGGAGAATTCGCGGGTCGCTTTCAGACCATCCGACCCGCTGGCGAGTTTCCAGACGGACAAGACTTCGAGGTGGTTCTTCACGTTCGGGACTTTCAACTCGACCCTTCGCTCGACGAAATGAAGGACAAGCTCCCGGGTGCTCCGTTCGACCTGGTTGTCGAATCGATTTGGTGTCATACGCTGGACAAACAGGCGGGGCTGGAAATCACCGAGGTCGAATTGATCCCACCAGCCGAAGATGAATCGCAGTAGGAAACTGTGGGCTGCAGGCGATGCCCACAAATCGAAGATCTACCGAGGACCCTGACAGTCAAGAAGGAATCCGAATATGAAGAAGAACAAGGCAAACCGCAAATCAAGAATTACAAGACGTGAGTTTGTCGGTGCTGCAGCGTCGGTGACCGCGCTGACGATTGTTCCGCGACACGTGCTCGGCGGCCCGGGCGAATCGGCGCCGAGTGAGAAGCTCAATATCGCCGGTATCGGTGCGGGCGGCAGAGGGTACCCCGATCTCATCGCCGTCGCCAGCGAGAACATCGTCGCGCTTTGCGATGTGGATGACAAGCGAGCAGCCCCTACGTATGAGCGATTTTCCCAGGCAAAGAGATATCACGATTTCCGCGAGTTGCTCGACAAGGAAGAGAAGAACATCGACGCGGTGGTGGTGGCGTCGACCGACCACACACACATTCCCGTCAGTGTGATGGCCATGAAGATGGGCAAACACTGCTACTGCGAGAAACCGATGGGCCGCGACGTCCACGAAGTCCGCGTGGCAACCAAAGTTGCCCGAAGGTATGGGGTGGCCACTCAACTCGGCAACGGCGCGCACTCCGGCTATAACTACCGTAGCGTGGTGGCGATGATCAAAGCCGGAACGATTGGAGAGGTCCGGGAAGTCCACTGCTGGTGCGATCAGGCATGGGCCCCCGGTGATCGGCCAAAGCATAACCCTCCCGTTCCAAAACACCTGCATTGGGACCTCTGGCTGGGCCCGGCCCCCGTTCGCCCGTACCACCCGACCTACCACCCGCAGGGCTGGCGGCAATGGTGGGATTTCGGCAACGGCCGGCTTGGCGACATGGGATGCCACATGATCGATCTGCCGTTCTCGGCGCTCGACCTGAAGTACCCCTTGACGGCCGAGGCGGAGGCCCCATACATCCATCAAGAAAGCGCCCCTCCATGGCTCATCGCCAAGTGGACGTTCCCCGCGCGTGGCGACCTGCCGCCGGTGGAACTCACATGGTACGACGGCGGCAAACGTCCGCCGCTGCAGAAGAAGCACAACATGCCCGACTACCCGGAGGCCACGCTGTTCGTCGGCTCCGAAGGAATGCTGATCGCCGACTACGGCCGCTTCAAGCTGTATCCAGAAAAGAAGTTCGCCGGTGTCGGGCGGCCACGGATTCCAGACCTTCCGCAACACCCCCAGGACTGGCTCGCCGGGTGCAAAACGGGCAGCCGGACCGGTTGCGATTTCAGCTATTCCGGCCCGCTCACCGAGACGGTGCTGTTGGGAACGGTTGCCCATCGCGCCGGGAAGAAGATCGAGTGGGACGCGGAAAACATGACGGTCACGAACTGCCCGGAGGCGAACCAGTACATCCGACGCGAGTACCGCCATGGTTAGACACTGTAGTCCGTTTCCCAACGCTCTGGCGAGCGTAGCTACAACACCACAAGGAATTCAAACATGAAGAACGTCAAAAACAACTGCAAAATCCAAACGATACGATTTCTGGTCGCTACAATGCTGCTGCTGTTGCTCGGCCCGGCCGCCACAGCCGGTGAAGACGGCTGGACGCCGCTCGGCCCCGATGACAACTTCGGTGTCTGGCACCAGTCAGCCGATTGGTACGTGGCCGGCGACGCCATGGTCGATCCCGACCACAACCGGGGCCTGGTCGGGAAGCCGGGCACCGGTGTGATGATCAACGGCAAGACCGGCCGGACCAAGAGTCTTGTCACCAAGCAGACCTTCGAGGACGTCGAGTTGCACGTGGAGTTCATGGTGGCCAAGGGCTCCAACTCGGGCGTTATATTTCACGGCAACCATGAAATCCAGATCTTCGACAGCCACGGCATCGAGAAGCCCAACGCGGGCCACTGTGGTGGGATCTATCCCCGGGCCGAAAACAAGCCGACTTACCACCACATCGACGAAGGCTCTCCACCGAAGGTCAACGCCGCCAAGCCGCCCGGCGAGTGGCAGACCTTGGATATCATCTTTCAGGCTGCCAGATTCGACAACGCTGGAACGAAGACGGCCCACGCCAAATTCATCAAGGTAGTGCACAACGGCCAGGTGATCCAGGAGAACCACGAAGTGCCGTGGGCCTGCGGCCCGAACTGGGATCGTAAACAGTTTCCCCGGGGGCCCATCATATTCCAGGGCGACTACGGGCCGATCGCGTACCGCAACCTCCGCGTGCGGCCCTGGAGAACCGGCGCTGAAGAGTCGAACGCGCCGCGGAAGGGGTTAACAACCTCCAAGCTAAACGTGCCGCCCAGCGGTTTTGCCGCGCTCTTTAACGGCAAAGACTTCACCGGCTGGCGAGTGCATCCTAAGGTCAAAGAAATGTGGTCCGTTGAGGATGGGGTGCTCAAGGCGCCCGGCCTGCTCAAGCAGTGGGGCGCGGACCTGATGACCGAGAAGAAGTATCGCGATTATGTGCTGATGGTGGATTTCCGGATGCCCGCAAAATCCGACAGCGGGATCCACTTCCGCGACCTGGCTCCGGCGATGCTTGGAAAGTTCGGCCACGCAGAGCAGTTCAACATCCGCTCCAAAGGCGGCATGGGGCAATTGGAGAGTTTCCATTATTTGCCGGAGAACATGAAACTGGCAAAGGAGCAGCTCCCTCAAGTCAAGTATATTGATCCGGAAATCGGGGTCTGGCATACCGTTAAACTGACCCTGGTCGGCAAGAACCTGACGGCCGAGCTTGATGGCGAGGTGATTCTCGATCGCTTCGAATATCCCGAGGGGTTCCTGAGCATGAAGCCCAGTGCGATCAGCTTTCAGAAGCATCGCTTTACCGAGGGCGATAAACCGGGCGAAAGGAATCCGTGTCCGATCGAGTACCGCAATATCTTCATCAAAGAACTCAAGCCGTCACAACTGAACGTTCCGCCGGAGGGTTTTACGGCGCTGTTCAACGGCAAGGATCTCACCGGCTGGCATACGCCGCCGAAGGTCAAGCACTACTGGTCGATCGAGGACGGTGTACTCAAGTCGCCACGGCTACTCAGGCAGTGGGGCGCTTGCCTGGCAACGAAGAAGCACTACAGAGATTTCATCCTGATGCTCGATTTCAGGATGCCCACGATTTCGGACAGCGGCATCAACTTCCGGCGACTGATCCCGGAAATTCCGGGCTTCGGAGACCAGGAACAGTTCAACCTGAGATCCAAGGGCGGAATGGGACACCTGGAAAGTTACTACTTTCTGCCAAAACCGACTGCAGAGAAAGTGGGGCTGAAGGAGGAAGAGAAACCTCATGTCAGGCATATTGATCCGAAGGTCAGAGTCTGGCATACGGTCAAGCTGACCATGAAAGGCCGAACCTTCTCAGCCGAGTATGACGGAGAGGTCCTTCACGACAACTTCGAGTATCACGATTGGATGATAAACATGGAGCCGGCGCCTATCAGGCTTCAGAAGCATATCGTGGTGCACGGTGATAACCTCGGCAAAGACAACCCTTGCCCGATCGAGTATCGCAACATCTTCATCAAAGAACTCGAGCCCGGTGCTGTTGATGGTGAGGTCCAGCCTCGCGCAAACTCGTCGGCGAAGAGCAAGCCGCCGAACTCACCCCGTGCACAACTCCTGGCCCGGATCGACGATTCCGACCTACCCAAAGAATATGACCCCGTCAAACATCAGCAGTACGTCGACCGGCGCATCGCAGAATTCAGCGAAGAGCAACGGACAAGGATCGGGCAACTGTGGAACGAGAAACAGAAGATTGATCCCGACATGCCCAATCAGGGTGCGTCGTTCGTAAAGATACTGCAGTACGTGGCCGAGAATGTGAAATGATTTGCCGATTCATAATCACACTGGTAGTCGCCCTGTCGGCCTCGATACTTTGGGCGCAGAATCAACATCTGCCTAAACAGAAAAAGAGTAATGTCTTGTTCATAGCTGTTGATGATTTGAACGACTGGGTGGGCTGTCTGGGCGGACACCCTCAAGCCAAAACACCTAACATCGACAGACTTGCTGAGAAAGGTGTTCTTTTTGAACAGGCATATTGTGCAGCACCGTTGTGCAATCCATCCCGTACGTCGTTTATGACCGGTTTGAATCCTTCGACTACCGGTATCTACGGTAACAAAGCCTGGTTTCGTGACCATCCCAAGTTCAAGGACTGGGTGACCATGCCGCAATACTTCCGAAAGTGCGGTTACATGGCCTGGACCGGCGGCAAGATCTATCATCAGCCGGACGGGAAATGGTCCGACCCGATTGCCTGGAATAAACAATACTCCAGAAAGATGGGAACGCCGGCTCCCCCACCGGAAAGACGTTACCAGCACGGCATGAGCGGCAAGTTCTCGAACGTAATAGTACAAAGATTGACGGATTGGGCGCCAATTGAGCAGTCCGATGACGAGACAAATGATTGGAAAACCGCAGACCTGGCAGCCGAGTTCTTACAGCAAGAACATGACAGACCTTTCTTCTTGGCGTGTGGTATCTACCGTCCGCACCTGAGTTGGTATATACCAAAGAAATACTTTGATTTGCACCCGCTCGAAAACATCCAACTGCCCCCTCACAAAGAAAACGATCTAGATGACGTCCCGCCCATGGGACGCGCGATGGCAGGGGAGTCTTTCAATACCATCAGGGAACACGGGCAATGGGAGAACGCCGTGCAGGGCTATTTGGCTGCCTGTTCCTTTGCCGATGCCTGTGTGGGTCATGTCCTAGGTGCCCTGGAAAAGAGCATCTACCGGGATAACACAATTGTCGTGTTATTAGGTGACCACGGCTACCATCTCGGGGAAAAAGACCACTTTTCCAAGTCTGCTCTTTGGGAAGAGACTAGTCGAACGCCCCTGATGATTTACGCTCCGGGTGTTTCAAAGAGTCGAAGTCGCTGCAAACGCCCGGTCAGCCTGGTGGATATATATCCGACCCTTATCGAGTTGTGCGGTCTGCCCAAGCGAGACGGCCTCGATGGCCGAAGTCTTGCACCGCTGGTGCGGGACCCGGAAATGGATTGGCCCTATCCGGCTCTTATAACTCATTCCCCCTTCTGGTACGGGACGAACCATGCGATTCACAGCCAGCGGTATCACTACATTCGCTATCGGGACGGCGGTGAGGAGCTGTATGACAATACCGTTGACCCTTATGGGTGGAAGAATCTGGCGGATGACCCGAAATATGCAGAAGCCAAAGAAAAACTGAAAGAGTGGCTGCCGAAGGTAAATGCAGAACACTTCCGGCCGGAATCATTGAGGGAATAGGTAACATGTCGCGAATACTCCTTGCGGTGTTCATCGCTGAGTTGTCTCTCGGCACACCTTTGCAGGCAGTTGACCTGCCCCCGGAATTGCCGCTCTGGGAGAAGCCGTCACCGGACCATGCGACTGGACACGATGTCAAAGAGCAAGTTCGATCCGTTCAGGCGCAACCTGGATCTCCGTCCGGATTGAATCGCGCGTTCAGTTCTGTGTCGTCGCCCACCTACAGTATCCATCGACCCCGAAACCCGAACGGCGTGGGCGTCGTGATTTGCCCTGGTGGTGGCTTTCGCGACGTTTGGCTCGATCGCGAAGGTCACGATTTGGCGATCTGGCCGACCAGTCTTGCTGCCTGGCTCAGTGATTCCAACATGATCCAAGACTAGTGTCGTTTCATAAGAGGCGAGTAATGACTCAAAACCCCACTGGTTGGCAACTCACTGCGGGCCTGGCACTCCTGGCGGCCCTCGCCCTCTCGACGCATGGCAGCCAGGCCGACTCAGGGTCTCCTGGAGCAGCGCCGGATTCCGCAAAAGCGATCGTGGAAGAGTCAGGTATCAAGGGCGGACTGGTCGTGGTGATCGGATGTGATGACCCGGCACTCCTGGCCAACCTGCGCCGCGCCGGTCCCTACCTGCTCCACGGCCTGGACGATGATCCCGAAAAGGTCGCTGCCGCGCGAAAACACCTCCGGCAAAAGAATCTCTACGGCCCCGTCACCGTATCCCGGCTGCGGGGCGCACAGCTTCCCTACGTGGACAGCCTCGTCAACATGATGGTCGTGACCGGCCCTACCCAGATCCCGGTCGACGAGATGATCAGGGCGCTGTCCCCTAGGGGCGTCATCGCGGACGTTCGCAAGTCAAAGGCTGAGATCACCCGCAAGGATTGGCCCGCGGAACTGGACGAGTGGACCCACGATCGCTATGACGCCTCGAACCACGCCGTATCGAAGGACACGCTGGTCGGTCCGCCACTGGGCCTGCGTTGGACCTGCGGGCCCGAGTATGCCAGGAGCCACGAGCACTTCGCCGGCCTCAGCGCGATGGTCGCGGCCGGCGGACGGGTCTTCTACATCATCGACGAGGGCCCTATCAGCTCGGTCTTCCTGCCGCCGGTATGGAAGCTGGTGGCCAGGGACGCCTTCAGCGGCGTGCTGCTATGGAAGCACCCCATAACGAACTGGGAAGCTCATCTTCGGGGTTTTCGCAGCGGCCCTCCCGAGATAGGCCGGCGCATGGTAGCAACGGGAGACCGGCTCTACGTCTCCCTCGGTTACGGAGAGCCGGTTACGGTTCTCGATGCCCCGACAGGAAAGCAGATTACGACCCTTGCCGGCACCGGCGGCGCTCGCGAACTGCTTCTCACAGACGACGTACTCTACGTGCTCGCCGATGACATGACCGCTGCCGAACACGAGAAGCGGAGGGCCGAGATCAACCGGGTTTCGCCGACGCTGGAGATCTGGTATCGCTTTCCGCGCAAGGCGCTCCCCATGTACGGAACCCAGCGGATCGTAGCGACAAAGACCGGTACCGGTGAGCTTCTCTGGAAGCGGGAATTCCAGGCTTCCGGCGAGATTATGCCCACGACCATGGCGGTCGACGACGGAAGGGTCTGCGTTGAGACCGTCTCGCATGTGGTCTGTCTCGATGCCTTCGTAGGCAAGGAGTTGTGGCGCAGCCGGCGCCCGGTCGCAAGCAGCCGACTCTCCTGGTCCACGCCCACCCTGGTTATCCACAACGGCGTTGTGCTGAGCGTCGACCGCGCGGCAAAAGACAATGCGGACAAGTCTCCGCCGGCCCGGGGCACCAAGTGGATCATCTCCAGCGGAGGCTTTGAGGAAAGGCAGGACGCGGAAATGGTCGCATTCTCTCTCGATGATGGCAACGAACTTTGGCGTGCGCCCTACTCTGAGAATTACAACGTTCCGACGGACATTTTCGTGATCGACGGCGTGGTGTGGGTCGGCAACCTGCGCGGCGGCAGTGACCCCGGCTTCACACACGGGCGCGACCTGAGAAGCGGCAAGATCGTGGCCACGATACCCGCCCAAAAGGCGTGGGGTCACCATCGTTGCTACCGGAACAAGGCGACCGTTCGATGGCTGCTAGTGGGCCGCGGCGGCATCCAGTTCATCGATCCCAGCAACGGCTCTGTCAAAGGGCACTCGTGGGTGCGGGGAACGTGCCAGTACGGCACCATGCCCGCCAACGGCCTTATCTACGCGCCGCAGCATTCCTGCGCATGCCAGCCCGAGGAAATGCTGATCGGACTGAATGCCCTTTCTCCGCGATCCTCCGCTGGAAAAGGTCTGGCGCCGCTCGAAAAGGGCCCGGCCTATGATGAAATCTCGAATCTCGCGTCCGGTTCCTCGAAGACCGGATGGCCGACGTACCGCCGAGACGTCCAACGCAGCGGCTACCAAGACCTGCCCGCGCCGGTCAAGCCGAACGTCGTTTGGAGAAGAAAGCTTACCTCGCCCATCACTGCACCGGTCGTGGCCGGCGGCATGGTCGTCGTCGCCGAAACGGACCGCCATACCCTACATGCCCTGTCGGCAGTGGACGGCAAGCCGGCCTGGACGTTCGTCGCCGACGGCCGGATCGATTCACCGCCAACCCTGTCGGGAGGCCTGTGCCTGTTCGGGACGCGCGCCGGGTTCGTCTACTGCCTGCGGGCTTCCGACGGGGCGCTGGTCTGGCGATTCCGCGCCGCGCCGCGGGATCGGCGCCTCTTCGCCTACGAGCAACTCGAGTCGGTATGGCCGGTACACGGGGCAGTGTTGGTCGACGACGTGCTGGTCGACGGTAGCCACGCTCGCCAGAGCGTGGCCGCGGCATACTTCGCGGCCGGCAGGTCCTCCCGCATTGACGGGGGGATCCACCTCTATGCACTGGAGGTAACGACCGGCAAGGTGCTCCACAAGGCACACGTGAACATGACCGCTCGGGCCGGAGGCGCCGGAACAATCAGGCAGGGGGCGCTACCGGACATCCTCTCTGCCCAGAAGGACACCGTCTGGATGCGCGGCCTGGGCGTCGACAAGAACCTCGCCCCGGTCAAAGATCTGCCCCATCTCTTCGCCCCGCGCGGGTTCCTGGATGACACGTGGTGGCACCGGACCTACTGGGTCTACGGCACGGCTATCGAAGGCGGTTACCGGGGCTGGCCGCTGGCCGGCAACGTGGTACCGGCCGGGCGCCTGCTGGTATTCGACGGCGGGGAGTTCATCTACGGTTATGGTCGTATGACCTATCAGGCGGGCGGCGGACACGTCCGTCCCCACGCCTTAAGAGACTACAAGCTGTTTGCCGAAGTCCTCGCGCCAAAACCAGCATCCAAGCAAGATGCGGAAGGCAAGAAGGGGAAAACCAGGCAACCGCTCGGGCGCCGGGAAATCAAGTGGTCCGCGAGTCTGCCCTTCGTGGCCAGTTCGATCGTGCTGACTTCAGATGCGCTGTTGGTTGCCGGCGGGCAGTGGCTACCCGAGAGTGTGGAACGCCACGCCCCGGGGACGTTCTGGATTGTTTCCCGGAAGAATGGGACGAAACAGCAAGAGTGCCAACTGCCCGCACCGCCGGTCCTGGACGGAATGGCACTTGCCGATTTGGGCGTATTCATCTCCACACGAGACGGGTCCGTAGTCTGCCTTCGAACAAGGACTAATGAGACTCGCTTGCCGTGATCAGAAATGAGCAGGATTTCGCCATTGGCCGGCGCCCCACACTTCCTTCACGTCGTGGAAGTCCTGTTCGATCGTTGCCCGGTCGGCGAACGCTTCGAGAATCTCCGCCACGCTTGCATTCGGGTCGGTCGAGAAGAAAGCGAACCAGCCATG
>SDBV01006393.1_pt1 | contig 16339 bp, 17 predicted proteins | sample 2277081 | NCBI WGS metagenome assembly SDBV01 (sample SAMN10402039, study PRJNA504765) | marine sediment metagenome | isolation source: marine sediment core GS10_PC15, 223 cmbsf | place: Arctic Ocean: Southern Knipovich Ridge | collected 2010
ATGGCACACTTTCCTTTCAGTGTCCGGAAAATGGGGAGGGCTGATCTATGAGCATGAAGGTTGTGCTGCGGCGGGTTTCGAATATCAAGCCGTACGCGAAGAACCCGCGTATCAACGAGGACGCGGTCGACGCGGTGGCGGCGTCCATTCAGGAGTATGGTTTCCGGCAGCCGATCGTGGTGGACAAGAAGGGAGTTATCATCGCGGGACACACGCGCTGGAAGGCGGCGAAGAAGTTAGGGCTGAGGACGGTGCCGGTTCACGTGGCGCGGGAGCTGAGCGCGAAGCAGATCCGCGCGTATCGCCTGGCCGACAATGCGACGAGGGATCGGTCGGGATGGGACTACGAGCTCCTTCCGATCGAGCTTGGCAAGTTGGAAAAGGGGGGATACGATCTGGGGCTTATCGGCTTCCAGGAGGACGAGCTCGCGGCGATCATGCAGCGGGTGAATGACGGCCTGACCGATGAGGACGCGATTCCAGCGCCGCCGGACAAGGCGATCACGCGGATGGGCGACGTGTGGAAGCTCGGCGATCATCGGCTGCTTTGCGGAGACGCCGGCAGCGGCAAAGAGGTAAAGCGGTTGCTCGCCGGCGCGGACGTCCACCTGATCAATACTGATCCTCCCTATAACGTGAAGCTGGAGCCGCGGAGCGGAACGGCGATGGCAGGCGGGGGCTCTGGGGCTCTCCCTGTGCTCGGTCATCACCAACTCTTCGATATCGCGCGGGGCAAGAAATCGAAGCCGAAGCTGAAGATGCGTCCCCGGGATCGGACTTTGGTGGGCGACTTCCTTCCTCCCAAGGAGTTCGATGAGCTCGTGAAGAAGTGGTTCGGCAACTTGGCGCACGTGCTCCTGCCAGGACGCTCCTTTTACATCTGGGGTGGCTACACGAATATCTTCAACTTTCCCCGGGCGCTCGAGACAACGAAGCTGTACTTCTCGCAGGCGGTGATCTGGGTGAAGGAGCATCCTACCCTGACCCGCAAGGAGTTCATGGGCAATCATGAGTGGTGCTTTTACGGCTGGAAGAAAGGCGCGGCGCATTACTTCAACCCAGGGATTCACAATGCCCCGGACGTATGGCGGTTGAGTCGGGCCGACCAGGGCACGGTGCAGATGGGAATGGGCGTGCGGCTCGAGCGCGCGGACGGTTCGCGGATAGACGTCCTGCCGCCAGAGGAGAAGCGGCGAATACGGCATGTAAATATCGGCGAGGAGGTTGCGCTCTACTCCGGGATGCCGGCCACGGATGTGTGGGCCATCAAGAAGATCAGCCCGCAATCTATGATCCATCTGACGGAGAAGCCGGTGGAGCTTGCCGTCCGTGCCATGACCTACTCGAGTCGGCCGGGGGAGAACGTTCTCGATCTCTTCGCGGGGGCTGGCGGCACTCTCATCGCGGCGGAGAAGATCGGGCGGCGCGCATTCCTGATGGAGATCGATGAGCTGTATTGCGACGTCATCGTGAAACGCTGGGAGGCGTTCACGGGGAAGAAAGCGAAGCGCGGAAGGAGGGCTCGAGGATGAGCGCAGCGAAGGCAAAAAACCGAGCCACAACTGGTGGCGGTAAGGGGCTCAATCCGGCGGCGCTGTCGGTTGCGCAGCTGGCTCGCGTGTTGAACTCGCTGGGGGCCCCGCACGCGACGGTAAAGACTCTTCGCCGGCACATCAAGGCGGGGGCGCCGGTGAATCCGGACGGGACAATGGACCTCATCCATTACGCTGCCTGGTTAGTGAGGGAGCTCGCGATTCGTGGCGGTTGATCCTAGAAATCTCAGGCCCGCCGATGTGACGCGACTCTTGAACTCCACGTCGCTGGGCACGGTGATTGATGACCGCCACATCTATCGGCATCGGATGCGCGCGGGCTTCCGAATCGGCGACGGCCGGCGGGTGGACGTGTTTCGTTATGCGGCGTGGCTGCTGGAGGAGTACGAGGCGCCGGCGAAGATATTTGATCCGGCTGCTGAATACGAGGAGCTGAAGGCGCGGGTTGCCGCGCGTGATCGGGTCCGCTCGGAAGCTGGGCGCGACGTCGGCAAGCTACCGGCCGTGGTGGACGCGGGACGGAAGGCGGAAGCGGAGAAGGACTTCCGGTTTTTCTGCCAGGCTTATTTCCCTCTGACGTTTTATCTACCGTGGTCGCCCGATCATCTGAAGATCATTGCGCGCATCGAGCAGGCGGTAATCCACGGCGGGCTGTTCGCACTGGCCACGCCGCGGGGGAGCGGCAAGACGTCTATTGCCGAATGCGCGTGCATGTGGGCCATGCTCTATGGCCATCGGGATTTTGTGTGTCTGATAGGAGCGTCTCAGGTTCACGCGGTCGAGATGCTCGAGAGCATCAAGATGGAGTTGGACGGGAACGACTTGCTCCTGGCGGATTTCCCGGAGGTGGCGCACCCGATACGGTGTCTGGAGGGCATCGCTAACCGGTGCTCGGGCCAGTTATATCAAGGCGAACGAACGCACATCGGTTGGACGTCGACCGAGGTGGTGCTGCCGACGATACCGGGCTCGAAGGGGAGCGCGGCAATTATCAAGGTGGCCGGGATTACGGGACGCATCAGAGGGTTGAAATACAAGCGAGCCGATGGGCAGACGGTAAGACCGTCGCTGGTGGTCCTGGACGATCCGCAGACGGACGAGTCGGCGCGGTCGCTATCGCAATGCGCGACGCGGGAGGGGATTCTCGCGGGGGCAGTGTTGGGGCTCGCGGGGCCGGCGAGAAAAATCGCGGGGATCATGCCTTGCACCGTGATCAGACCGGGGGACATGGCGGACAATATTCTCGACACGGATAAGCATCCGGGATGGAATGGCGAGCGCACGCGGATGGTCTACTCATTCCCATCGAATGAGAAGCTGTGGGCGAAGTACGCCGAGGTGAGGGGTGAGAGCTTACGCATGCATGGGGATATGCGGAAGGCCACGGCATTCTATCGGAAGCATCGGAGGGCGCTCGATAAGGGCGCAGAGATCGCCTGGCCAGAGCGGTTTAACAAGGACGAGCTATCGGCGATTCAACATGCGATGAATCTGAAGCTGCAGGACGAGGCGGCCTTTGCCGCTGAGTACCAGAATGAGCCGCTGGTCGACGTGGGGCTGGGTGTAACTGAGATGATGGACGCGGATTCTATCGCGGCCAAGACGAACGGTCGGCGGCGGCGGGATATGCCGTTGAGATGTGAGTACCTGACGGCGTTTATCGACGTTCAGGAGAAGGTGTTATTCTACGCGGTCGTAGCCTGGGAGACGAACTTCACCGGGTACGTGATCGACTACGGGACACATCCTCGCCAGGGCGGGGGCTACTTCACGGTTCGTTCTATCGACCGCACTCTCCGGCGGGCCCACCAGGGGGCCGGGGTGGAGGGTGCGATCTATGCTGGGCTCGAGGTTGTCACGGATGAGCTGCTTGGGCGGGAATGGCGGCGTGAGGATGGCGCGGTGATGCGGATCACGATATGCCTGATAGACCAGGGCTGGCAGACGGAGGTCATCCATCTGTTCTGCCGGCAGAGCAAGCATGCGGCTTTGCTCCTGCCGTCGCGCGGGCACGGCGTCACCGCTGCGCAGAAACCTTTCTATGAGTACGACCGCAAGCGCGCGAATCGGATCGGACATTACTGGTGGGTGCCGACGGTGACGCGGCAGCGATCTCTGCGGCATGCAGAGGTAGACACTAATTACTGGAAATCATTCGTACATCAGCGGCTGGCGACCGCGATGGGGGACGCCGGGTGCCTGTCGCTATTTGGCAGCAAGCCGGAGCCGCATCGACTGTTCGCCGACCATCTGGTGAGCGAGTATTACATCCAGACCGAGGGGCGCGGGCGGACGGTAGACGAGTGGAGGCTGCGGCCTCATACGTCGGAGAATCACTGGTTCGATTGTCTGGTAGGTTGCTGCGCTGGAGCTTCCATGCAAGGGGTGACGCTGTTGGGTGAGACGGGGCCGCGGCGGACTGTGTTGAGGCGGAAAGAGAAGTTAGACCTTACGGCTCTGCAGCGGCAGCGGCGCGCTGAATCACCGCGGAGGAGATTCGTCGGTGTCAGAAGCTGATCGAGTGCGGGATGAGCGGAAAAAACCAAAGGGGACAGAGCCGGAAGGTGATGTAGGGCTGGAATGCCCGCGGTGTGGATGCGGGCATTTCCACGTCCTCTACACTCGCGCGACCGTGGCGAATAGACTTCTCCGGCGGCGGCAATGCCGGCACTGCGGTCGGCGGATCACGACATACGAAACCGCGGAAGAGGGGAACGACTGAACGGGTCCGCACGGGCTTGGACCGAAGGCTTGTCAAGAATATTCCTTCCTTTTTTCTCCCCTCGAAGTTCTAGATGCGTAACTATTTTGCCCTCAGACCCCCCTGTATGGCTCTCGGAGTGCTTTCGCGGGCGATGGGTACTTATAATAGATATAGACGTAGAAGCGCCGCGGCCTGATCAGCCGCGATTCGTCAAGAACGGATAAGACACCTGACCGCATGCGGGGTCGGGTGTTTTTTTTGCTCCTGGCTATGGAAGATTTCGAGTAGTGGAAAGACGAAGGGAACCTAATCATGGCCGTTCAAGATGGCTTGACAAGTTGGCTACCGCGAGAGACGCCTTGGAAGCTGACCACGGAGAGTTCCTGACCTGGACACCACCGAAGGAGTAGGTTGAGTGGCTGCTGACTTCACATACGACGGCTCGAAGATAGTCGTGTGCAACGGCACGTCTGGGACCCCGTTGACGTTCGCCGATATGCACGATGCGGACGTTGGTGGGGGTTGGGGTGTGGTTACGGAAGTCGTTGAGAACGCCATGTACAAGATAGATTGTGATGTGGACTTCGGTGATGGGGTAATCGAAACGCATTTCGTCAGTCCACGAGAGGCGGTGCATTTCACCGATGGCAAGAACATCAGGGTGCTCAACAACGCAAACGTCACAATCGGTGCAGCATACGGCGATTGGACAGAGCAGGGCTCTTACTGGTCGCTTGGGCCATCGGGTGCCATGTACCTTTTGCCGTCTGGTGATGCGGGGATTCTCAAAGTTTTGAGTTCGCATCTTCATAATCGAGGCTTGGGGCGAGTTACATTCGCTGCTGGCACACTTGTTGTTAAGCGAAGTCGGCTTTCTGCCCTATGGGGCGTGATTGATACTAACTATACACGAAGATTCGACTTCTATGGCGGCACGATTGACCTTGATGATGTGATTTTGGAGAATGTCAACTGTCTGTTCCTGGCAGTCATGCCCAACCTTATACGAGATATCCGAGTGCATCGTTGCTCTAATGGCGTCGAATGTCAGGCGGCTGGCGTGGTTGCGAGTGGCCTTCGCCTTACGTCTTTTGACTGGTATGACGTGATAACCGCGACGAGTGGCGTGGCTCGTTCTATCACCCTAGTTGATCCAATTACCCCAATTTCAGGAACCTCGCATGCAGGGAGTGAGGCTAGTTGGAGCAAGGAAGCCTACACCTGCAACGTTCACCTCGCTGATGTGGACGGGGCCGACCTGAGCGGTGTCACGGTTCTGTGTGAGGACCAGTTTGGCGCAGAGGTTTTCTCGGTCAACACGGATGCGAACGGCGACATCGCCGAGCAGGCCATCACGTACAAGAGATGGCTGGGCACAAGCGAAACGCTGACCATCTATTCGCCGCACAAATTCACGTTCAGCAAGGCCGAATACCCCACCGTCGTCTACGATGCGGTCACGGTGGACAGCCCGATCAACTGGCATATCGAATTCCTTGCGGGCAAGCGTCGCCCGAGGATGGTGATGCATGTATAAGAACGTTGCAAGCCAGAAACTCGCCGTGTACGCGCACAATGTGGCGACCGATTTGCCAGAGACGGGCGATGCGGCGAACATCACAGCGCAAATCTCGAAGGACGGTGGCGTATGTGCGGCGAGCGACGATCTGAACCCGAGCGAACTCGATGCCGCCGATGCCAAGGGCGTCTACATCTTTGACTTGTTGCAGGCCGAGACGAATTGCGACCTCTTCATCCTGTCGGCGGTGAGTTCCACGGCAAGCATTCGGCTTGATCCGATCATCGTCTATACCAACTCTGTGATGAGAGGCACGGATGACGCGGCTACGGTAGCGGCTTTAGTAGTAGCTATAACAGCCATCATCGACGGGGCCGGCGCATCGGAGAAAACGATAGTTTGTAAAGACGGTGAGGGCAACCCGCTTGGCGGCGCCAGTGTTTGGCTCACCTCAGATGTTGCCGGAACCAATGTCATAGCCGGGAAGAAATATACGAATGCGGCAGGTGAAGTCACATTCATGGTGACTGTCGGAATCACTTATTACGTCTGGGCTAAAAAGGATGGCCAGATAGCGATTCACGGTCGGAAGTGGGTGGTGACATAATGGCTGATCTTACTCTAATAATGCCAGATGCGGCTGATGGAACTCCGGTAGTTGAGGATCTGTCAGGCACGATTTCGGAGAGTGCCCAGGGGCCTAGACGGGCTTCTGGCGACTCTGGTTCTATCGAGCAGCATAGTCTACCAGATCTGATTGCATCAGACCGATACATGGCCTCTAAGGCTTCAGTGGGGAACGCGTTCAAGCGCTGCGGCCGCGAGAAGATCGTACCTCCTGGAGCGAGTTAATGACGACGGCTCTCTATCCCTGGCAGGCTGCTTCTGCAAAGCCCCGACGAGCTTTGCGGAGTTCTCGCCAGCGGGTGACTTCCAGCGCCCCTCCTGGTAGTGTCCGTGCACGGTTCGATTCGGCGGCGACGAACTACGACAACATGAGGCACTGGGCGAACGCTGATGCTCTGTCGGCGGACGCGGCCGCGAACCCAGCGGTCCGAAAAATCCTGAGAAATCGCTCTCGCTACGAGGTGGCGAACAATTCATTTGCGAAGGGGATCGTTCTCACGCTCGCCAACGACGCCATCGGCACCGGGCCGCGGCTGCAGATGCTCTCCAAGGACGAGACGGTTAATCGAGAAGTGGAGCTCGAGTTCGCGCTCTGGGCAAAGGCGACCTCACTGGCGGAGAAGCTGCGGACGATGCGAATGGCAAGGGCGGCGGATGGGGAGGCCTTTGGGCTGCTTGCGAGCAATCCGGCGTTGAAGCATAAGGTGAAGTTGGATTTGAGGCTGGTCGAAGCTGACCAAGTATGTAGCCCGGCGCCGACGATGGTGCCTTTGAAACAGGCGGCCACCGAGGTAGACGGGATTTTTTTCGATGAGGACGGGAACCCCGTTTCGTATCGAATGTTGAAGGCGCATCCAGGCAGCACCTCGTGGCATTCTCTGTTGGACTTCGAGACGATAGATGCGGCCTATGTGCTTCACATGTTTCGGGCGGATCGGCCTGGGCAGCATCGAGGTATCCCGGAGCTCACTCCAGCGCTACCGCTCTTCGCATATTTACGGCGCTACACGCTGGCGGTGATCGCGGCGGCCGAGGCTGCGGCGGATTTTGCCGCGATACTCTACACTGACCAGCCGGCGGGCGGAGAGGCGGAAGAGATCAAGGCGCTGACCTATATTGAGCTCGAGCGGAACATGCTCATGTCGATGCCGGAGGGGTGGAAGCTAGGCCAGATGGACGCCCAGCAGCCGGCGACAACGTATTCGGAATTTAAGCGGGCAATTCTGGTCGAGATCGCACGGTGCCTCTGTGTTCCATATAATATTGCGGCGGGGGATTCGGCCGGGTACAACTACGCCTCTGGCCGCTTGGATCATCAGACCTACTTCAAGAGCGTCGACGTTGACCGTGATCTCATCGCGGGGGCGGTGTTAGACCCTCTGTTCGCGGCCTGGCTGTGGGAGTTCTCGCTGGTGTTGGGCGCCGCGGGGAAAGGTTTGTCTTATAGCTCCGTAGCTGGGCGCATCTTACCCACTCCTCATCAGTGGTTCTGGCCAGGGCGAGAGCATGTCGACCCGGCGAAGGAGGCCACGGCTCAGGAGAAGCGGTTGAAGAATCAGACCACAACGTTGAAGGCGGAATTTGCGAGGCAAGGGCTCGATTGGGAGGAGGAGCTGCTGCAGTTAGCTCGGGAGCAAAAGCTGCGAGAGGAGTTAGGTCTGCCGAAGCTCGCGACCTCTTCGCCTGCTGTGAGGGCGAGTGGTTCTTTCGAGGAGCTCGGAGAGGAGCTCCGGGAAGAAGTAGAGGATCATTACAATCGTATTACTGGGAGGGGACAACGTGCTACATCCAGATAGCGTCAATTGGGAGAAGGGCTGTGTCGTTATCAATGCTAAAGGACAGCGCCGGTTTCGAGTCGAGGTTACGTGCCCAGACTGCAATGAAGTGAGATATGTAACCAAAGGAAGTATTAGGCGCCTGATCAAGAATGGAAGTTTTACCGGCCGCTGTCAGCGCTGTCGTATTCATTACTTGAGGGGCGAGAATCATCCTGCTTGGCAAGGGGGGCACTGTCTAGGATCAAACGGCAAATATATCAGTTTGATGCCGAATCATCCCTTCTTTTGTATGGCCGATTGTAGGAATAAAGTGAAGAGACAACGGCTGATTATGGCTGAACATCTCGGAAGACCGCTTCGCCGAGATGAGCATGTTCATCACATCAACGGCGACGGGAAGGATAATCGACTGGGAAATCTCGCCCTCATGACGGAGAGTGAGCATCATCGATTCGAGGCTCTACTTCGTTACGGCCGCGTTAATAGAGAGGAGGTCGGCGAGTATGCCCTATCCCCATAAACATGCAGCTAGGTTGAAGCCTCCAGGGAAATATGTGCGTTTTCGTACTGGAAAAGACAAATTTGCAAAAGGTATCGACGCAATCTGGGGGATCACGAAGGACGAAAAGGTAGAACTAGCTTCAATCCATTTTGACGCGGCGAACTTCACGGTTCGGCAAGCGAAAGCCTGGCTGGCCGATCACGACTACAAGCCACTCCTATTCGAGCCGGCAAGCAAGAAGGCGGAGGGTAGTGCGGTCAGATTTGACGTGGGGCTACTGCGATGGGATATTGCGGCGGGCGCGGGCGGGAGCATCGAGAAGGTTCACATCGAGGGCGTGGCTTATGCTGGGGGCAAGTTACGGCTGCCCGGGTGGGAGCATCCGGTTGTCGTCGATTTGGAAGGATTGGCAATTCCGGAATCGGTTCCGCTGTTGACCGATCATGAGAACCGAATCAAAGCTCGGATCGGAATGATCGAGCCGAGAATAGAGAATCACTCTCTGGCATTCAACGGCGACATTTTTATCTCTGACGACGAGGAAGATGTGGCGAGAGCGATTGTTGAGCAGGCGAGGGCCGGCGCGGCCTGGCAGCTTTCAATAGGCACGGATGTGGAGGAACAGGAGGTTGTCTTATTCACCACGAGAGTAAATGGGCAGGATCACGAGGGCCCGTTCATTCATGTGAAGAAGTCGACATTGAAGGAGGTGTCGGTAGTTGCTGTGGGCGCCGACAGTTCGACGCAGATGAGGCTCGCGGCACAATTTCATTTACGCGGAGGAGGAGAGATGACATTTGAGCAGTGGTTAGAGAAGCATGGTATCAGCGCTGAGGGTCTGGACGAGGCAAAGCTCGCCACGCTCAAGGCGGCCTTCGAGGCGAAGGAAGATCCCCCGGAGGAGTTCACGAAGAAAGACGAGGGCGCGGCTGCTGCAGGGACGGCTGCTACTGTTGGCACTCCGGCGACCGTCGCGGCAAAGGCCGCCACTGGTATCGTGGGCGCGCAGCCGAGCCCGGTGACGGCGGCGGGGGTGCAGGAGATAATCGCCGAGGAGCGTGCTCGGGTAGCTGCGATACACAAGCTGTGCGCGGGTGAATTTCCCGAGGTCGAGCAGAAAGCCATTGAAGCGGGCTGGTCGGCAGATCAGACTGCGCCGGCGGTTCTCGCGGCGACACGAGAAGCGCGACCGACGATGGGCGCTCCTTACGTGAAGAGCTCGAGTCTGGTCACGCCGATGGATACGTCCGTGCTGCAAGCGGCTTGCGCGCTGTCCGGCGGTATCGAAGCCCCGGAGAAGGAGTTCGAGGACAAGGTGCTGGAAGCCGCCCATAAACGATTCCCTCGAGGGATTGGGCTACAGCAACTGATACTCGAGGCGGCGTATGCAAACGGCTACACTGGGCGATCTTTTCGGGTTACGCCGGAGATACTCAGACACGCGTGGGGAGCTCAGCTCCAGGCGGCAGGATTCTCCAATATCGACATCGGGGGCATCCTGTCGAACATCGCGAACAAGTTTCTTCTGCAGGGATTCTTCTCTGTGGAGAGCACCTGGAGGAGAATCTGTGGCGTCCGTCCCGTGTCGGACTTCAAAACCGTGACGAGTTATCGGATGACCGGGAAGAACCAATACGAGTTGGTTGCTCCTGGGGGCGAGCTCAAGCACGGCACGCTGGGCGAAGAGACCTTCACCAACAAGGCAGATACTTACGGGCTGCTGCTTACCATAGATCGGCGCGACATCATCAACGACGATCTGGGGGCCATCACGACGATACCTCGGTGGCTCGGGCGTGGTTCGGGTCTCAAGATCAATGACATCTTCTGGACGATCTGGTTGGCAAATGCCGCTGGCACTTTCTTCGTCGCCGGGAACAACAACTACATCGAAGGAGCAGCGACCACTCTGACGATCACTGGCCTGACGACCGGCGAGACGACGTTTATGAATCAGGTGGACGCGGATGGCAAGCCGACCGGCGTTGATCCGGTCATTGTGTTGGTGCCGCCGGCAATCAGCGCTGTGGCGGCGCAGCTCTTCAAGAGCCTTGAGCTGAGGGATACGACATCGAGCACCAAGTACCCGACGGCCAACCCGCACGCGGGGAAGTTCCGGGTTGAGGTGAGCAGGTATCTCTCCAACTCGAGTTACACGGGCTACAGCACGACGGCGTGGTATCTCCTGGCTAACCCGGTGGACTTGGCCGCTGTCGAGGTGGCTTTCCTGAATGGCCAGGAATCGCCGACCATCGAGACGACCGAGGCTGACTTTAATGTGCTGGGGATCAGGATGAGAGGATTCCACGACTTCGGCGTGGCGCTGCAAGATCCGAAGGCCGGTCTGATGTCGGCAGGCGCATAAATCCGTTGAACTGGTGTCCGCCATAAATCTGGCGGGCTAACTGAAGAGGAGGATAGAAAGAATGGGACAGGCAACACTTGTGCATGAGGGCAACATAATCGACCACACTCCGGCGGGCAACATAGCTGCCGGGGAGGTGGTGATCCAGAGCAACGTGGTCGGGTTTGCGGCTCGAGCCATCCTGGCGACGGTGCTGGGCTCGCTACAGATTGCGGGGGTGGTTGACTTCGTTCACATCGCAGACGTGCTTGCGATTGGAGCGGCTGCCTACTGGGACGCGGCTGGCAATCCCTACGGCGGAACGCCGGGTTCTGGTGCTGCTACGGCGACGAGCGGCGGGAACACCTTCATCGGCTGGGTGGTCGTCGCGGCTGGAAATACGGACGCGCTCGTCCGGGTGAAGCTCTCCGGCTCGCCGGCAGTGACAGTGAACCACTACGGCCCGCTCAACAATCCTGTCGCTGACCCTGGAGACGCAGGGGCTATTGCTATTACGGGCTCTGGCTACGTGACTCTCGTTTCGGCTGGTGCGGAGACTCGGACACTAGCGGCTCCGGCATCCATCGCCCTCGAGCTGTTGATCTACTCGAAGACGGCTGTGGGCACGATCACGATCACTTGCGCGACCACGGTGAACGAGGCGGCCAACAACACGATCGTGTTCACCAATACGGGTGAGAGTCTTCGCCTGGTCGCAGTGGAAGAGGGAGCCACTCTTCGCTGGCGTGTTGTTTCCATAGACGGCGCAGTTCTGTCAACGGTGTAGGTTAGTTGAAGAGGTTCGAGGATGACTGACCTACTCAAGGATGGAAGTGCTTGGCTGGAGCAGCAGCGTGAGGCTCACTGCTCCAGCCAGGTCTCGTATTTCAGAGGCGCTGGCGAGACGGTTCTCAATGCCACGTTTGGCAGGACTGAGTTTGAGGAAGAGGTCGAGGCCGGGCAGACGACAATTTCCCACGTGTGGGACTTCCTGATTCTGGCGGCCGATCTGGGAGCCGACCCGGCGCTTGGGGATAGGATTGTCACGGGCGGTATGCAGTATGAGGTGATGCCGTTCGGGTCGGACAGGGAGGGATGGCGCTGGAGCGATCCGTTCAGGACGACTTATAGAATTCACACGAGATGCACGGGGGTTGTATGACATCAAATGAAAGAGGGGATTGCAAATGGGGGCTTCGCTGAGCGATCAGGACAGAGCTTACGTGCATGCCATTGTGCAGGCTGCGGCGGAGAAGGTGCTGGGGCTATCGAAGGACTTCACAGCTGAGAGGATACAGGATCACACGAAAACCTGCCCGAATTTTATCAAGAGCAAGGGGATCCTCCTCGGGATGGTTCTGGCGTCGACGCTCGCGGGGGGAGGCGGGGCTATCGTTCTGATCAACGCCGTAGCTGGCTGGTTTGGAGGCTAGGGTGGACGCTGTCATTGTCCGTGTCGCGGACGCCATCACATCGGGCATCACCGGGGCTGTATTCTCCCCGCCTTATGCGGACGTCGAGGCAGAGAGGACTTACGAGCCGTATTACAACATCGAGAAAATGTCGGAGCTGGCCATCTTCGTGGTGCCGAAAACGAGAGCGTTCTCTGTACTAGGGCGGAGCGTGGCGGAGAATGACATTCAAGTGGATATCGGCGTTCAGAAGAAAATTGCGAGGGGGGCCACGGCGGAGGCGGATGAGCTCATGTTTCTGGCCGAGGAGATCATGGCCTTTATTCACATGACCAAGCACTTTGCCGAATGCCGAGTCGTCAGAATCGAAAATGCGCTGGTGTATTCTCCGGAGCACTTGGAAAACTTCGGGGTGTTCGTGAGCGTGATAACCGTCACGCTGTTGGGGGAAGGATGATAAATCTGAAGGTCAGGAAATTGTTCTTCAACACCAAAGCGGTAACGAGCCGGGTTGATAAGGCGACGTGGCGAGTACTCTCGAAGTTCGGCGCATTCGTTCGTATCGCTGCACGGCACAGCATCCGGAAGCGGAAGAAGATCAGCCTGCCGGGGAGCCCTCCCTCGAGTCATACGGGGCTACTGCGGAGGCACATCTATTTTGCTTACGAGCCTCGGAAGAAGGGCGTAGTGATCGGGCCAGCGGCTCTTGGTGGCGAAGTTGGTGTAGTGCCGCCGTTGCTGGAGGAGGGTGGACGGGTGTTGAGGAAAGATCGAGAAGGGAAGACAGTGATGATGGTATATCGCGGTCGGCCTTTCATGGGGCCCGCCTTCGAAGGTGAGAAGCCGAAGTTACCGGCGATGTGGGCGAATAGTGTTAGACGATAGGAGAAATTCGATGGGATAGCAGCTGGAGGCGGCGCGGCCTGATCAGCCGCGGATCGTCAGAGATGGAGTGAAGGCACCTGACCGCATGCGGGGTCGGGTGCTTTTTTTGTGCCTCCAGCTGCTGACCCATCACAAGGCGGTCCGCCAGAAGTCCGGCGGGCTGGGGAATCTTCTGCTAACGGATAGGAGGACGAGATGAGCCCTGATTATTTGCTGGGCAAAGACGCGGTTCTGTATCACGGAGCTGCGGATGCCGCTCTTGGAGCGTTGAGCGCTTTGACCAGGGTAAAAGATGTGACGGTTGGTTTAGAGGCAGGGGAGGCCGATGTTACGACTCGCGCTAACTCTGGCTGGAGGGCGACGGCCGCGACTCTCCGCGAGTGCACGATTGAGTTCGAGATGATCTGGAAGTCGGCTGACGCTGATTGCGTGGCTGTTAGAGCCGCATACCTGGCCGGCACGCCGCGCGAGTTGGCTGCGCTTGATCAGGATAGAGCAGTGAGTGGGGCAGAAGGGATCAAAGGCAACTTTACCATTACGGAGTTTAGCCGCAGCGAGCCGCTCGAGGAAGGCATCTCGGTCGCCGTGACGGCGAAGCTCGCCAAGTTCAACGAGTGGGTGGTGGTGTAGCGCTGGGCGGCGCTGAGAATCGCCATAGCGGCGCGAACTCAAGAGAGGGTGGTTTTGTACCAGGGAGCCTCACAAAGCGCGACACGGGCGAATCTGGGGCCCCGGATCAGCTTATTTGAGGCCCTTCGGGGCCGAATTAGCCGCGGAAGCGAAAGGAGAGCATGATGCAGACTTGCACAATCTCGGCGAGCGTGAGCGTCGGCGGGATCAATTTTACTTCGCTAGTGTCCCGCCAGGCGGAAGGACAGGTCAGCCATATCGTGGACATTGATGCGGGCCAGACCGGAGATATCAGCGCCGCCGGCGTAGACGGGTTGGACACCGGTCACGGGATCGAGGCGGCCGACGTGGTAGACGTCCACTGGGTTGCGGCCGGAGTTCAGAAGTGTCGGCGCGGGCTCCTGGTGGACGTGGCTAATGCGAACGATATCGAGTTCGATGAAGTCCCGGCTGGCGAAGGTGACGCGCTTCCGGCGGTAGACACGGAAGTCGTGGTCGGCGTTCAGGTGGAGATCAACACGGACTTTGACGGCGACGACGTCGAGCTGATCGCTGTCATGATGACGAAGATGGGGATGGCCGATTTTCGGGACGTCGGGCCGGTGAGCCTTGCGGCGGTCAAGCTGGTCGGGAACGAAGCGTGGAGCTGGGCGAGCGATCAGAACATCGCCAATCCGCTGACCGGCAACCCGGTAGATATGATTGTCGTGTCCAACGGCATAGCGGCCACGGCGCGGATATATGTTGGGGTACTCTACCAGAGCGTAGCCTAAGTGGAGGGAGAATATGAAGACGTTCACCGACTCGGCTGGGCGGAATTGGACCATCAATCTGACCATTGACGCCGTGAAGCGACTCAAGGCGCTACTCGAGGTGGACCTGTTGGCGCTGGAGGTAGGAGATCCCCCGCTGATGACGAAGCTGGGGCTCGATGTCGTCTTACTTTGCGACGTCATCTACGCTCTCATCAAGCCGCAGGCGGACAAGGAGGGCGTATCAGACGAGCAGTTCGGCCAGGCGCTGGGTGGGGAGGCGATTCTTGCCGCCCAGGGTGCGTTTTATGATGAGCTCATCTCTTTTTTCCGCCACCTGGGTCGGAAGGATTTAGCGAGCGCCGTGGAGACCCAGCGGCGGATGATAGACCTGACGGTGGAGCGGGTGGAGATGGAGATAGAGAAGTTCCCCGTGGAGGCGACGATAGAGAAGATCCTTGGCGAAGCATCTACGAGCTTGCCGGGATCATCGGAGTCGACCCCGGACCCCTGACCTTGAGGGAGCTTGTCTGGATGGCGGACGCGCACGGCGAGGAACGATGGCAGCACACGTCGGTAGTCCTGGCTATGTTAGCTAACACGCATCGTGATCCCAAGAGGACGAGGGCGTTCAAGCCCGGCGACTTCGACCCGTACTCCAAGAACCGCGAGAAGATTAGGGTAACAGACATGTCTGCGTTGAAGGCGGCGTTTGTGAAGAAAGGGCAATAGATCATGGCCGGAAAAGCCGGGGCCATTCGCGCAGGGCGAGCTTACGTGGAGCTGTTCGGCGACGACTCAAAGCTCGTCCGTGCCCTGAAGCGAGCCGCAAGTCGGGTAAAAGCCTTCGGCCGGAAGGTGCTGGGTATTGGCAGCATCGTGGCGAAGGTAGGCCAGCAGATAGCGAAGTTCGGCGCCATCTTGGGTGCTGTGGGCATCGCCGCTATCGTCTACTTCACCAAGGCGGCCAGCGACGCGGAGGAGAAGCTGGCAAAATTCAAGACGGTGTTTAGGGGCGTCGAGACGGCGGCGAAGAAATGGGCCGACAACTTTGCAACTCAGATGGGTCGGGCGAAGTCGGCGGTGTACGGATGGATGGCGGGGCTGCAGGATACATTCGTGCCCTTGGGCTATAGCCGCAAACAGGCGATGAAGATGAGCACAAGCATCACCCAGTTGGCCGCCGACCTGGCCAGCTTTAACAACATTCCCACGGAGGACGTGATCCGGGACCTCACCAGCGCGATCGTGGGCAATCACGAAACGGTCCGCAAGTACGGCGTGATCATCACCGAAGCCACCCTGAAGGAGTACGCCTACAGCAAAGGCATCGCGACGGTGGGCAAGGAGCTGACGAATCAGGAGAAGGTGCAGGCTAGGGTGGGGATCATCATGGAGCAGACGAAGGACGCGCAGGGGGATTTGCTCCGGACATCCGATAGCTTCGCCAATACCCTAAAGCGGCTTGGCGGTAGGTGGCAGAACTTGCGGGAGCGCATCGGGGAGGTGATGAAAGAGGACGTGAAAGGATGGATCAGCGGCGTCTCGGATTTCATTGAAGAGAACCAGGACAAGATCGTGGGCATGGCTCAGGCGGTATGGAATTTCTTCGACAGCGTGAGCAGGTCGATCT
>SDBV01006394.1_pt1 | contig 16338 bp, 18 predicted proteins | sample 2277081 | NCBI WGS metagenome assembly SDBV01 (sample SAMN10402039, study PRJNA504765) | marine sediment metagenome | isolation source: marine sediment core GS10_PC15, 223 cmbsf | place: Arctic Ocean: Southern Knipovich Ridge | collected 2010
CAGGGAGCTACGCCCTTACTTACTCTGAAAGTGCCGGGGAAAAGGTTATCATGTTTTTGATTTCTTGCCTATTGGCAGAGCACGCTTTTTTTATTATTTGAAAAGTTACGCTGTAGTGCTAGAGATCTCACTAATCGAAATAAAGCAATTATCCAAAGTTCAAATAGACAGAGGGAGGCCGTGACCCAATACGAAGTACAAGAACTGTGTTGAGACGATTTATTCTCTTGTCTGGGAGAGAGACAAGGGAGCTCTGAAGCGGGAGAAAAATGTTGACGGTATTTTCCCTCTGCTTACTACAGATGAATCATTATCAGCGCAAGAAGTTCTGCGTGCCTATAAATATCAACCTCGGCTGGAGAAACGCTTCACCCAATTCAGAAGTGTTCATGCAGCAGCGCCGCAGCTCTTTAAGAAGATAGAGCGTGCGGCCGGCGCCCCGGGAGAGGGGATCATGTTTCTGTTTTTTCTCTCCTTAATGATTCAAGCGATTATCGAGCGAGAAGTAAGACTAAAAATGAAGGAATGGGACATTAAAACGCTACCCATCTACCCAGAGTTCAGAGATGCCTTACATCCGACCACCTCAAAAATCCTAAGTGTTTTCGAAGGCATCTCCTCATATCAAGTAAGAATGGGACAAATGATAAAGGAATTCCGAGATTCATTGACTCAAACACAGGAACTAATCTTAAACATGCTGGGGATCAGCTTAGAATACTATTGGGGACACTCTGCTAAAGTAGAAATTGATAAATCCGAAAAAACGTGATTTCAACTTGCGGAAAATGAGTTATAACATGCTTGTCCTGGGGGCGTAGGAGTTTGGTATTTTTCTGTGAACATGCGGGCTCTGAAAAATGGTCAGTTGCAGAGAATCCACGCTGGTATTGGAATTCTTTTGGCTGTCTTTTTGTGGATAGCCGTGTTCGCAGCGCTCATTAAATCCGAACAGCTGGACCAGATAGCAGCCGGCGCCGGAGCGTTATTAGCACCGGTTTGGTACATTTGGTTGGGGATACGGTTCACCCGGAATTCTTCCCGATGGGCTCATTCGTGACGTATCAGAAATGTTACGATAAGCGGATGCCTAAAAGATCGCGAACACTGCGCACCGCGCGGCATCGCACACCGTATCTCGATCCAAAAAGATTGACAGCGCTTTGCACCCGTGAGAAAATTGAGACATGACGTCAGGAAGAAGGAAACAGAAGGACCCGTCCTTCGCCGAGGCGGGTCAGTGAACGCGGAATATCGCATCAGGCACGCCGTATCCGCCGAAGACGCGCTGAGACTGAAAACACTCTACTCCACCGTGTTTCACCCCGACCCGGTAGGCATCCTGGCGGAGACGATGTTTCATTATCTTCCCCGTTTGGGGAAGGAGAACTGGTTCATAGCCGAGCACAGGGCGACCGGGCTTGTCGTTGCCGGCCTGGTTTTGATTCCCTGGACGTGGGAGATGGAAGGTGTCGCGCTGCGTGTTGCCGAAATGGGTATCGTGGGGACGCTGAAAGAGCATCGCGGCCGGGGGCTTATTCGGGCTCTAAGCGAAGAGTTCGACAAAACGCTCGCGGAACAGACGTTCGACCTCGCGGTAATCCAGGGCATCGCGGGTTTCTACAACCGGTTCGGCTATCACTACGCCCTGCCCCTGGAAAATCACGTCAACCTCGCCCTGCATGCGGTACCGGACTTGAAGGAGCTCTATACGTTCCGCCTCGCCACGCAGAAGGATATACCTTTCCTGATGCGGGAGGATGCCGTCTACAGGCGGAGCCATTGCCTTTCGGCCTTCAGAGACGAAGCCAATTGGCGCTACATACTCACCCACAGCGCAACAACCGTAAACGGGTCGGAGCTCTGGATCATAAGCCGCGGCAACGGCGGGCCGTCGTACTACTTCCGTATCCCACACCAGGGCTTCGGCACGGGATTGATCGTCAGCGAGGTCAGCGACGGCATACCCTTCGATGCCCTGGCGCAAATGCTTGCCTTCTGCAAGCGCAAGGCGGTGGGACGCGGCAAGCCTTACATCCGGCTCAATCTGCACAACGAAGCGAGGCCCGCCAGGATGGCCATTGCCATGGGTGCCGAGAGAGGAACTCCCTACGCGTGGCAGGTGAAGGCGCCTGATGTCGAGAGGTTTTTGAAGAGCATAGCGGCCGTGCTGGAGAGGCGCATGAGTGCCGGTGCCTGCCCCAGCTTTTCGGGAATTTTCAGGCTGCATCGCTACGGGGCGGGGTTGGATCTGACCTGGGAGGACGCGCGTCTCGTTTCGATCGGGCCGGCAGAAGGCGATAGCGAGGAAGGCCTTCACATCAGCCCGGATTTGCTGCCGGCGCTGTTGCTGGGCCACCGCACCTGGCGTGAGCTACGGTACATCAGGCCGGATGTGCGGCTGAACCGGGGACGGAGCGCTCTGCTCGTCGATGCGCTCTTTCCGCAGCGGGTATCGTGGATCCACGAGCAGTATTGAAGCCCCCGCTACGGCGCATGCCCCCGCTTTCCTCACCTGCCCCTTCCGGCGTAGAATGGCGGTATGACACCGAGGGAAAGAATCCGCACCGCCCTTCGGCGCTGCGAACCGGACCGCGTCCCCATGGGCCTGGGCCTGACAGCTTCCAAGTACCGGGAGTTCGTTCGGCGCACGGGCCAGACCGACTACCTGGCCTACTTCGGCATCGGCTATCGCGGCGCCCCGGTGGCGGCCCCGAAACTGTTGCCGGACTTCGGCGCGTATTTCAGCGGCCGCGTCCCGGACTGGCCCGACACCCCCTTTGAGCGGAACGACTTGCAGCCCTGGCCGGGCGCCTCCGGCTACTACACGATGGGCGAGCACAACACGGCCATGAACGAGTGGGGGGAGTACCGCGTATACGGCTCGAGCCGGGACTACCACAAGAAGATCTATGCCCTTGACGGCCCGGAGATAGGCGTGCATGACGTGCTGGCCTACCCTTTTCCTGACTACTTCGCCGACTACCGCTATGAGGGGTTGGGGGAGGCGATCGGGAAAATCCACGCTGAAGGGCACGCCTCCGTGCTCTCATGCCAGATGACCATCTTCGAGAAGGCCTGGAGGATCCGCGGGCTGGAGGAGTTGCTCGCCGACTTCCTCATCAATCCCGATCTGGCCGCGTGCGTGCTCGGGGAGGTAGCCCGGCGTACGGGCTACCAGGCCCTGCGCTACGCCCAGGCCGGTGTGGACATTGTCGAGCTCGGTGACGACGTAGGCACGGAGCACGAGATGTTGATCAGCCCGGAGGTGTGGCGGCGTTTTCTCAAGCCGCTCATGGCCGAGCTCATCGGCGCTCTCAAGGCGGGCAACCCGGACGTGCTCGTGTTTTACCACAGCGACGGCTTCATCGAGCCCATCATTCCCGACCTCATCGAGATCGGCCTGGACATCCTCAATCCTGTGCAGCCTGAATCCATGGATATCGTCAAGCTGAAGCGGCTCTACGGCGACAGGCTCTCTTTCTGGGGTGGAATCGGCGTGCAGACGACGATGCCCTTCGGCAGCCCTCGACAGGTGGCGGAGACGGTCAGGCGCATGATCGGCGAGGCAGGCCGCGGGGGAGGTTTCCTTATCGCTCCCGCGCACGTCCTCGAGCCCGATGTGCCCTGGGAAAACATCGAGGCCTTTGTCGAGGCAGTGGACCGGCACGGCGCCTATAGCTGAACAAAAAAACAGGCAGGAGCGTGAGCATGATAGTAGGAACGGGAAACTTCAGGTACGCCGTGGTCGACGGCTGGGGCAGGGGCAAAGAAGGGCGAGAGCCGGGGGGCATCATCACCGGCGTTGGCGCAGATTCCACGGGCCGGGTCTACCTCTCCCGCAGGAAGCCGCCGGCCGTCCTGGTTTATGACGGCACGGGCGCTTACCTGGGCTCGTGGGGAGAGCAGGAGCTGCACAATCCCCACGGCGTATTCGTGGATCGGCAAGACCACGTGTGGGTGACCGACACTAACGACCACACAGTCCGGCAGTTTACAACGGAGGGAAAGTTGCTGCTTGTCCTGGGCACGCCCGGCGAGCCCGGCGAGCCTGGCAGACCTTTCAACAGGCCGACCAAGGCGGTCCTCTCACCGGCAGGGGAGGTGTTCGTTTCCGACGGCTACGGGCAGTGCCGGGTGCACAGGTTCTCCGGCGGCGGGGAGCTGCTCGCCTCCTGGGGTTCCCGCGGCAAGGAGCCGGGACAGTTCGCCCTGCCGCATGCGGTGTGTGTCGATGCCCGAAACAGGGTCTTCGTGGCCGACAGGGAAAACAGCCGCATCCAGGTATTCGAGGCGGACGGGCGGTTTTTGAGCCAATGGTCGAATGCCTCGTGGCCCGGCCTTCAGTGGCCCAACGACCTCTGCGCCGATGCCGACGGCACGGTCTACGTGGCAGAGGCCGGCCACAGGATAAGCCTGTGGCGGAAGGTCGAGCAACCGCCGCGTTCTCCGATCGGTGCACAGAGCGGCGACTGGGAGTTGCTCGCCCGCTGGGGCGACATGGGCGCCGAGGCCGGTCAGTTTCGGGATTGCCCGCATGCGATCTGCGTCGACTCCGGCGGCAACATCTACGTCGCGGAGGTACCCTTTACGCCGGACCGGGTGCACAAGTTCGAGAGGTTGCGCTGAACTCCCCACAACCAAACCAGGAGGTGCGCTATGCCGCACTTCACAGAGCAGCCGCGAGTCGAGCGGAATCCCAACGAGCGGGCGTCCCTCGTGGCGCTGGTTAAGTTCGAAACCGGCCGGCCCGTGATCACCGAGATCGAGATCGACGACGGTCGCAAACGCCGCAAGGTGGTCTACGACGCCTCCCACGACCCTCGGCAGGGGCTGCCGGTGGTTGGTATGCGCGCCGATACCGATCATTCCGTCCGGGTGACGGTTCGGAACGCCGCGGGAGAATCCCTCGGGCCGGTCGCGCTCTGCTACCGCACACCGCCGCTGCCGGGAGATTCCCTGGTAATGCCCCGTCTCCGCGTGCCCGTGGCCAAAAAGCTCACCCGCAGCGGGAAAATCACCAAGCAGGACCTGACGTGGAACGAGTAGCGCCGCGACCAGTGGCACCCGAGTGATTTTCCCAGCTGGGCGCGCGTGCGCGAGATGAAGCGGGGCGACGGTCGCAAGGTCGTGTTCGAGGCCCACATCGACCTCGAGCTGACGGCGGTGCTGGACAACCGCGGCGCAATAGAGAGGCTGGCAGGAGAGGTAGGCTCCGATAGGCTGCTCTTCGGAACCGACCTGCCCTGGTTCTCGCCGCATCAGGGAATCGGGGCCCTGCTTTCCGCGGCCATCTCCGACGAGGACCGCCACAATATCCTGCACCGCAACGCCGCGCGGCTGCTAGGCGAGCATCCCGACTTCGATTGGAAACCGATGGGGCAGATCGACGCAAAAGCCTAACGTGCAGACTATCCTATTTCACCTGCTCCCACAGATCCACAGAGCTGCCATGGAATGTTTTGCCAAGAATCTGAAAGCCACCCTTCCCCCTGCACGGAGCCAGGTGGGCCTCATGGGTTCCAATCCCCTGCGAGACAACATTCTTTTCCCATTTGTTGCCGGCCAGGTCCGTGCATTTGTAGAAAATCAGCCGGGCTTTTTTATTGGGCTGCGCGCCATACCCCCCATGACACATCTCGCCCACGAAGATCTCCTGCTCGCCGTCCTGATCCACATCGGCCACGCGCAGGGTGTGGCCGAAATAGATGCCGGTATCGATGAGGTTTTCGGTCCATATGTTTTTGCGGCCATCATATTCAAACCAGCTGAGCCTGCCCTCAGGATAGTCGCCCTCGGTCATAACAAGGCCCTGACGACCGTTCTCAAAACCAATCCATGCCAAGCGGCACCAGTCGCGGAACATGTCCGTAATTTTGTGGTATTCCCATCGGGGCCACCGCTCGGGTGGATTCTCGCCCGGGTTCAGATAATGCCACGGTCCCGCCATAACGTCCGGCATCCCTGTTCCCCGTACGTCCTGCGCGAGTATGCCCTCATGCTGATTCCGGAAACAGATGATATCCCGCTTCCAGTTTTCCTGCCGAGGATCCGGCGGGATTTTATAATACCCCAGATAGAAGAACGGCGAACTGACCAGCAGCTCCACCCGGCCGTCACAGTCGATATCCGCCAAAAACAAATCGTGGTACATGTGCATCAGATTGTCTTCGATCTTATGTTTTTTCCAAGGCTTTTCTGCAGCGCCGGGATTTTCGTACCAGTACAGACCGGGGGGGAAATTGTGAGCTACAATGATGTCACTCAGGCCGTTGCCTGTTAAATCGTGAAGCAGCAACCCCAGCTGAAACTGCCCCGTATCTATAATGTGACGCGTTTTCCAATCAGGGCCCTCGTAATAGTACAGGTACCCGTCCTGCATGACCGGGTCTTTGGCCCAGTTGTAGCCGGAGGCGATCACCATGTCTGTTTTGCCCTGATTGTACAGGTCTCCCAAAACACAATTGTTAAGGATGTCACCCGGAGGATCGCCATCAATCACCCGGTGCCTGTATTTCAGGTCCATCATGCTAAAACTCCTTAGCCAAAAAGAATCTCTGCGCCTCTGCCCTGCTGAATCAGAGGAATGTATGTTTCCAGCTCGTTCGGGATATGCGGGTCGGTCAGTGCGATTGTCTTGCTTCTTTCGTCAGCCAAGTAGGCAGCCATGAGCAGTCTTGTGACTTCCACACCGTATTCGACATCCAGCAAATGGTAGGAAAAGTTATAATCCGACTTCGAGCGAATCGTCAACAGCGAGCCTTAAAATCAGCAAGATCGCAGGTTGATCCTTGAGAATAGACGCCGCATGAGATGAAGTTTTCGACCACCTCCGTGATGCGCTCCAGACTGCGCGGCCCGGACGGAACCGTCCGAAGGTAGGGCATAGTCTTGCTCATAGGTGTCGGCGAACTTCGATCGACTGGTTTGCCGGCCGGCATAGCGAGCATTCTCTCGCGGGAAGTCATCTCTCTTAACGGTTTAGCCATCTTGTCTGCTCCTATTTGTCCTTGCCGGTGTTTGACATTTTTCCTCCCGCGCACGAGTGGCTCTCTTGGTCGACAAGGCTAAACATGATACGTTGCTCAAAGAAAAATTCTAACGGCAGCTCTCCACTTAGAGCGACGGCGTCAAGTGCATACTCGAGGAGCGATGGGAGCAATTTCAATCGAATTGAAGGAGATTCTATGAACGTAATACTCGTAATGTCGGACAGCTTCAGGAAAGACCACATCGCCGCTCTCGGCCATAGCTGGATGCGAACCCCGAATCTTGATCGATTCGCTGCCGATTCAGCGGTGTTTCCGAACTTCAGAGTCGGTTCTTTCCCGACGATTCCTCAACGAACCGACATGTTTACCGGCAAATACAGCTACCCCGAAAGACCATGGCAGCCTTTGAAGCCGGACGATGTCGTGCTTCCGGAGATCCTCTCGCAGAAAGGGATATCTACCTATATGGCGGCCGACACCCCCCACCTCTTCCGGTCGGCGGCCATGACGTTTACCCGCGGTTTCGACGGATTTCAATGGATCCGCGGATCCGAAGGCGATATCTGGTGGACCGACTACTACGGTGAAGCCGATTATCGTGAGCCTACCAGGAAAGGAACGATCCGCTTGAGCGAGAAACAATATCGCAAGATTTGCAGCCAGGGCAACAATCGCATTAAAGAGATGGACTGGACTACACCGCAAACTTTTCAGACGGCGGTTGAGTGGCTTACACGGAATTACCGGCGGGATAATTTCTTTCTCTACATCGACACGTTCGATCCCCACGAACCGTGGGACCCGCCGCGATGGGCCAGAGACCTCTATCTGCCCGACGCCAAAGGTGTTCCGTACGCATGGGCCGAATACGGGTCGGTGAGCCAGTATGACAAAAGTAAGATCGAGCATCTCAGAGCGTTGTACGCGGGCGAGTGTTCCATCGTCGACCGATGGTTCGGCCGGCTCGTGGATACGGTAGACCTCCTGGGGCTTGCCGAAAATACCATGATTATCTTCCTGAGCGACCACGGGCACTACCTGGGATACCCCAACGACGGCGGCCAGATAGGCAAGTTCTTCGGATATCGGAAGAGTGACGGCAAGTACGCATTCGATGAGGCCGACGTTTTTATTCCCCTCCTGGATTCGGTAAGCACGCCGGTGTTTATGGTGAGAACCCCAGGGGCAAAGGGGCGAGTGTGCCGGAAACAGGCCCAGCCGGTGGACGTTATGCCCACGATTTTGGAATATATGGGAGCAAAAGTCCCTGCGGATGTGCACGGGCAATCGCTGCTCCCGCTGCTCCATGGCGAGAAGCCTGCATTCCGAACTTGCGCGGTAACGGCGAGACACGGTGATTTGATGCAAATATCGGACAACCGCTGGCTCTACGGTGCGTGGGTGCACAACGGCGGCCCCAAACTGTACGACCGCAAAGCCGATCCGGACCAGAAGCGAAACAAAATCAAAGAAAACCCAGACGTCGCTTCGCGCCTGCACCGGAAGATGATCGGAGAACTGGCGCGACTGGAAGCGCCGGACGACTGGATCGGCAAGCTCGACGCCAAGTTGTAAAACCGCCGCAGAAAAAGGACAGACCTGGGGGACAGCGAGGGCGAAATGGCGGGAGTGAATTGACGGCGGGACAGGCTGCAGCCCTTCCCATCGATATGCCGTTTCCACACGAGCTCCCGCTGCGCGCGGGAGCTCTGCACTCGGAACGAGCCCGTCCTCGAAGAGCTCCGCTTCGGATCTCCCGATCTCTTGCGAACTCAGTTTATCGATGTTCGAAGCATCGGGCACATCGAGCGGTGTAACCGGCCACACGATCTCTCCCGGGATATTCAGGTTTTCGCGGCTGGTCGCCAGGACAGTCAAGTTGTGGCAGGATTGTATCAGTTCCGCAGCCAGGCGTGTTTTGCCGCACCCACCTGCGCCCTGCGGATCGCTTCTTCCCACTCCCGTCCGGCTCGCAGGCAGCGAACGAGCCATTCGTGTACGAGCCCTTAGAAAAAATCGGTACCTACGGCGGCACGCTCAGGACAGCCCATGTCGACCCGGACACGAGTTTCGCCGCCTTTCTGGACGACTACCTGTTCGACTGGTACTACACAATCGAGACCTCGGCCCGCAAGGATGCCCTCAGCCTGGCCAAGAGCTACGAGTTTGCCAACGCAGGCAAGACATTAACTATCAGCATCAGAGAAGGCATCAAGTGGTCCGACGGTCAGCCTTTCACAACCGACGATATCCTCTTCTGGTACGAGGGGTTTTTGCTGAACAAGGAGATTTCTCCGTCGTGGCCGCAGAGCTTCGTCGCAGGCGGCGAGATTATGAAGCTGTCGAAGGTGGACGACTATACGTTTATGTGCAATTTCGAGGCTCCGTACTGGATGGCCCCCATTGTCTTTGGTGATGGCATGTGGCTGCCGAAGCATAACATGGCACAGTACCACATCGAGTACAATGCCCAGGCCAACGAGCTTGCCAAGAAAGAGGACTACGACAGCTGGGACAAGTACTTCCATTTTCTGGAGCAACCACGCCACGGGCGTCCGACTATCGGCGCCATGGTCCTGGAAAAGAGGACCCCCGAGGAATCCTGGCTCGTACGCAAACCTTCCGCTCTACAAGCAGAACGAGGACAAGGGAAATTACTATACCCGGATCTTCGAGAGCACCTTCGGAGCGGCTGTTGCGATGGCCTTCAACGAAACGTTTTCTGAAGACAAAACCTTGTGGCCGCTTTTTCGAAACTCAGAATTCCGCAAGGCCATGTCCCTGGCGATCGACAGGCAAGAGGTCAACGAGCTTACCATGTTCGGCCTCGGGTCTCCCCGCCAGGGAACGGTGTTGCCCTCGACGAGTTACTATGAGGAACGGTGGGGAGCCGCATACACGGATTACGATACGGACCGGGCCAATACGATGCTGGACAAGGTGGGACTGGACAAGCGCACCTCTGATGGTTGGCGTATGTGGCAGGGCAAACCTCTGGAGCTTACGATCGAGTACGTGCAGACCGAAGGTCCCAAGGGAGAGATCATCGAGCTCGTCGTTCAATACTGGCGCGAGGTGGGCATCAAGACCGACATGAAGGAGTACCAAAAGCCCAAATACGATGCGCGCGCGCGAGCGGGCCAGGTCCAGGTATCCACCTGGCAGCTGGGTGTTGCCAGCGAGATTGCCGCCTGGAGGCTGGCAGCCTCGTGGGGCCGGCACTGGGGCTTTTCCACACAGGCTGATTACCTACGGGCACTCCTATCGCAAGTGGTGGGACACCGGTGGTAAGGAGGGTGATGAGCCCGATGAGACCGGCAAACGGCTGATGGAGCTGCACGACATGTGGAAGACAGTCGAGTTTCGCTCTACGGAGTACATGAAGATCGCCAAGGAGATCATGGACATCCACGCCGACAAGATGTACATGATCGGAACGGTGGGATTAGGCCCTATGCCGATTATAATCAACAAGGACTTGAAAAACGTACCGAAAACGGGGCCGGCCGGAGCGGCCATCAATTTCGCGGCCATTTCGATTATCGCTTTCATCGTCATTCAACTGCCCCCGGGTGATTTCGTGGACTATCTCGAAATGAGAGACGTCGGCTACGAGGCCGAAGTTCTGAGCGACGAAGAAATCGCCAATCTCAGGCACAAATACGGCTTAGACAAGCCCCTCTACATGCAATATTTCTACTGGGCCGGCAATTTCCTGAGAGGCGACTTCGGTATCGCGTTCCTATGGGAGGAGCCGATCGCCAAGCTCATCGCCGAGCGCACCATGGTCTTTGGCAAAGCTGGGCGATTTCCTGATGCATCTCTGGATTCCGGTCATCGTGATCGGTACGGCCGGTACTGCTTCGCTGATCCGTGTCTTTCGCGCCACTCTGCTCGATGAGCTGAAACGCCAGTACGTGATCGTAGCCAGAGCCAAAGGCCTCAAAGAAAGCAAAGTCATCTTCAAATACCCGGTCCGGCTGGCGCTCAACCCGATCATAACCATGATCGGAATACAGTTACCGCAGATCATCTCCGGCACGGCCATCACAGCCGTGGTGTTGAATCTGCCGACACTGGGGCCCATGCTGCTTTCGTCGCTGCTCAACCAGGACATGTACCTGGCCGGGGCCGTGATAATGCTGAGCAGCGTTCTGGTGCTCGTTAGCGTGCTTGCCTCGGACATTGTACTGGCATGGAACGACCCGCGTATCCGCCTGCGCTAGAGGACCTGGAATGCAGTTAGTCGAAGAAACACACAGCCTGGGGTTTTTCGTGTACTCTGCGAAAAAAGAGCTCGATCTGAAAACTTTCCAGTACAGCTACATCGAAGACAGGCAACGGCGGTACTCCCTAAAGCTCTTTGCCGAGGGGGAGCAGTACAAGTTGTTCAGCCTTTTTACGACACGATTGCATCTCTTCGGAGTCGAGCAGCCTGGCACTATCTACCTGTTCGGCACGGATTCCCTGGGCCGGGATCTGTTCTCGCGCACAATCCACGCCTTCGACAAGTACACAATCAAGCCCTGCCACGGTATCTACAGGGAGCCGGCCCGGACCATCCCGATCCTCGACGAAGTCGATGTGCTGGTGGTTGGCGGCTCGCAGAGCGGCTGCGCAGCCGCGATCTGCGCCGCCCGCCAGGGGCCCGCGTCCAGCTGGTAGAGAGGTTCGGTTGCCTGGGAGGGCAGAGCGTGTACGGCTCCGTCGTGCAGTGGGAAAAACGAGCCTTTATCAACAACCTGGGAGCGGTGGCTACCCGCGGTATCGCCAGGGAGATGGTGGAGCGCGTTCTGTCCAAGGGCGATTCCGACGGCCTGTGGGACACGCCCCCGGGATGCCCCGAGATGCGGGACGGCGAAGAGTGGCTGAACATAGAAGCCATCAAGCTGACCCTTGTCGAGATGTGCCGGGAAGCCGGTGTCACGATCCTATTGCACACGAACGCCGTCGAGGTGATCGTCGAGGGAGCCCGACAGAGCGGAGCGCAAGATCCACTCCCGCGGCTTGCGGGTGTCGTGTTCGAGAACAAGAGCGGGCGCTTTGCGCTGCGCGGCAAAGTGGTTGTCGACGCAACGGCCGATCTGGACCTGGTCTGGCGGGCCGTCGGTGAGCAAGGATGCGGCCTGCGGCCCCCGGCGGAACGGATCGGCTGTGATTTCTACATCTGGTTCGACGGCATAGACAACCAACGCTACGTCGAGTACGTGCTCGAAAATCCGAAAGCCCACGGCTACCCGGACCCGGCGAAATACCCGGACAAGCTGCGTCGTCACATGGCCGAGGAAAAGTTGATAATTCTCCACGGGATGGAGGACATCCTCGAAGCGGCCAAGACGAAGGGATTGATGGAGCCGGTAAAAGCTGCTACTGGCGGACTGCAGGTTCCATATAAGATCAGCATTCACATGAAGAACGTGGGTCACGGCCGCCGCTCTGGCCGCCAAAGGGAGGGTTCAACCGAGAAACGTGAACCTGGCGCAACTGCAGAAGACGCTCAGAGAGGCTGACGTCGTGCTCGACGTAGAGCACGTGGGTTTCGACTTTGCCATTCCGGGTGACCTGGTGGGCCTGACCGACATCCTGCCCACCTTCATGCACGGTATCGGCCTGCAGTACCCCGTGGAACTTGGGCCACTTCCCGGGGAGAGCCTGCTCACCTGCCAGGGCGGAGGACTCGGGTCAGAGCGGGCCGGCTTCTTCATCGACTACGGGGAAGGCGGCGGGCGCTGGGTTGCCCTGAGAACGGCCACCCACAAGTACGCCTACTGGTTTTCGGGCGGGCACGAGGAGCTCTTCGATCTGCGGGAAGACCCATGGGAAACCCGTAATCTGGCGGCTGAAGAGGTGGAGCCGGCTGGCCGGTTCCGATCGCAAGTCGAGGATTGGGAGCGCCGCCACGGCTTCGCGAGCTCCTTTGACGGCGGCGCGCTGCACGCCTTTCCCGAGCCCCCGCCGTCGCCGGAAGACTACACCACGGTGATGATCAACGATGGGCGTTGGGCGGACAACCTGCCACCCGATGAGCAGAACAGCGTGGAAAGCTTTGCCGAGGGTTTTACGCGGGCCATTTCCCGCGAAACATCACTCGCCCCCGAAAAGCTCAGCATCGGGCAATACAAGCAGAAGGGGGGAGACCTGCGGGACACTCCGTGGGAAGAGGCCTGGCGCAAGGCCTGAGCCGCGCAGGGGCCATCGAAATGCCCATTCAACCCTCTCCGTAGTCCACGAAGATCGGGCTGCTCCACGCCATCTCCATGTCGGTTTGAACGACCTTTACCCAATAGGGGTTGACCCCGGGTTTTGGCGTCTCGTCGAGGAATGTGAATTCTGTTTCCAGCGGGCCGCTATTGTCCGGGGCCATCGAAATGCTGACCTTTCTGTCGAGGGACCCGATATCTATCAGGCGTGATCGCTCTCTTAAATCACCCAGTTTGAAGCTTGTACAGAGGCTTTCGGCCGGCGCGTAGGATGTCCTCCTGGGGCCGGGGCTCACCCGGTCCCCGAAATCAGGACGGGTGATAAGGGTCGTGTTCAGGGCGACAGTAAATTCAATCTCGCCTTCGCTTTTCATTCCCAGCACAATCCCGCTGGGGAACCCGCATGTTACCGAAGACCAGCTGAGGGATCGATCACCGACATCGAATACCCGAGACCGGGGGCTGTCGAAGCGGATCGTTTTGGCGGAGATCAGTCGACCTCCTCTTATTCCCAGGCTGCCCTTCCATATCACACCCGAGTAGGTGTCTTTGCGGCTCGCCCCGTTCCACAGCACCCGGATGCTGTCGCTGCAATGACGGACAGGCAACGGGTGGCTGTAGATTTTCTCGAGCCCGCGAAACAATTCCACCGTTTCGAGGGCAGCTGTTCCGACGACCCTGACCGACAGGCGCTGAGGGGCGGTGCGGCGAAGCTCCTGGCCCATGACTCCGTCACCTGCTTTGAGCGTGAGCAGGATCCGGGCGCCCGTGGTGGCGTAACAGTGCCTCTGCCTGAAGGCCGCGAGCAAGGACTCCAGTGTGAGCTGCTCGGCCCAAACCGCCGTCAGGCCACCCTTGGCATAGCGGCGTTCCAAATGGCCGGGGAACTCGGCGCCCGGGCGTCCCGTGTAGCCATCGCTGCCGCCGACAACCCCAACCCTGTAACCCCGTCCGAGGGCTTCGCGGAAAAACCACTCGAAACTGCCGTGGGTCGACGTTATCTCGACGGCCGGCTCCAACGCGGGTTCGTGGAAAGCGAGATCCGCCACTCCGCCGCCCACGTGCGGGGTTATTACCACACCGGAATCCCGCATCGCCGCGTACACATCGGTGATGTGGCCTAGATCGGTTGCCATGTCGGATTTGTCGTCTAGCTCGCTGTGGCTCGATCTTCTGATGGGCCGATCGAACTCCCGAAAATAGACGTTGTGATGGCCGCCCTGGCCGGCAGTGCCCGACCACTCGAAACCCGGCAGTGGTACAAAACTTCCCGGCACATAGCAGCCACTTTCCTCCTGCTGCTGTCGGTCCCAGTCTTCACCGGTTAGAGCATTATCGTTGCGCTGGTATCCCGCGAAATCCAGCGCGGAAATATCCCGGGCGTAGGAAAAGAAAGCGTTGATTTTCTCCGCCAGTTCCAGCTGGCCGCCATGGGGGTCACCCCAGAACAGATCCAGTTTCTCGCTCTGTGTTGCGCAGAGCATGGGGTTGCTGACAGCTTCCAGTTTTAGCTGCGGGTCCCTGACTCTGACTCGGTGCACCCCGGGCGAGGCGCCGGCAGAAATCGCGAACCTGTGCACGCCGCCGTCGCCGGCGCTAAAGGTGTACGAATCCACCGGAAAGACCAGGCTCTCGGCTGCGAGGGTTATATTGCCCCGGTAGCCGGCGGAAGGGTTGCCCCACTCATCTTCAGCCCTGACGACCACCCAGCAACGGTTTCCCGATCGAACGATGGAAGGAACCAGTGCGGTTAATTTGACGGCATGCCCGCCAACAACGGCAAGGCAGGGCGGATCCGGCAGGCTGACATAGCCGCCCTTGCCCTTCAAATCGACAGCCACTTGGAAGTAGCGTTTCTTTTCGACGAAGGTCTGGGCCCGGGAGCCGGGGCTGCCGTGTTCCCGGTCGCCGTACACAATCGTAATGCTTTCGGCCGGCCCAAGTGTCCCGCTGTCGATGGACAGCAGCAGGAGTTTTACGTTGCTGGCGGTCAGCGTGGCACGCACGCCGACAGGAGCCCGGCTGCTCATGTATTCCGGAGCTGCCGGATCGGCAAATTGGGGAATACCCCAGTCGGTGTCGGAGTCGGTGTAGACCCGGATGCGGGAACCTGCCGGCAGACCTTCCGACCCCGCTTGATAGGTCAATCGCCACGTGCCGTGCGACCCGGCGATCACCGGGTCAGAAGGCTCGATTAGCGCATGACCGTATTTTGCTCTCAGCGCCGTGTCGTTCATTGGCTCAATAGTACCATATTACAAGTACATCTCGGGCTCTTTTCGCTCACGACAGTTCTCACTTAACCATTTAGTGACCCTCTTTATCCACGGACCCTCCCACACTCTTGCTCCGGTTGGGCGTTTCTTGACGCATGCGCTGCAACCGGCGCACGGCCTCGGCTGGAATCCGCCCTCCATACACGGGAGCTCCTATAATAGCCAGTTCGTCATGCATTTCCTCGAACTTCCTGGCACCAGCCTCAGGCGGCGTCAATTCAATCTGTTCGACTGTGTCAACCAGAATCCCCTGCGAAAGAGCAGTTCTCAATTTGGCGGAGCCAAATTGAGAACTGCTGGCGACCGGCTACATAGCCTATCTGGATAAGATCAAATGTGATACCCTGTTTCTGTGAGCAGTATCTTCGAAAGAATCCGGAAGTTGATTCTTGCAGGTGATGTGAGATCTCTTCCCATGGGTATGATGAACTGGCAGAAGACGAGATTCTTGCACGGGAGGCCTTTGAAGGTATCGGAAACGCATATGTGATTGAGGAATACTTGGACAATGGGAAAGGTCCATGCGTTTTGGTCTTGCAGCGCGATACAAGAGAAAAACCGATACATGTTGTCTGGGGTATACCCAAGGGAAAGGAGTCTCCTGCTGTTTTGGTCACTGCCTACCGCCCTGACCGAGCGATGTGGTCGGAAGATTTCTTTAGGAGGAAGTGATGAAGGTCCGTCGACGCACAAAGTATGTCCACGAGGGGAAATACGTAGCAGAAGTGGAAGTTGACCTCATAGAAGCGAATGAAGGCTGGACGCCATATTTGTCGTTGGAGGATGCGTACAAGCTTGATGATGTCCGCGAAGCATTACGCAAAGGAGACATCTCTTCTGCGTCGCGTCTCAGTCGAGTTTATACTCTCA
>SDBV01006395.1_pt1 | contig 16334 bp, 14 predicted proteins | sample 2277081 | NCBI WGS metagenome assembly SDBV01 (sample SAMN10402039, study PRJNA504765) | marine sediment metagenome | isolation source: marine sediment core GS10_PC15, 223 cmbsf | place: Arctic Ocean: Southern Knipovich Ridge | collected 2010
ATTCGCTCGGGCGGTACGAGGAGATGGCGAACCGGTCACTTCCGGGGCCGAGGGCCTGGACTCGGTGATGCTCGCAAACGCCGTTCTGGCCAGCCACTACGCGGAAGCGCCAGTTGAACTCCCTCTTGATGGAGATGCCTACGTGAGCCTGCTGGAAGGACTCGTTGCCAAATCCGCGTCGAGGAAATCTGCGGTTGTCGGTGGTGCGAAGACGAACACGGTTTAGTTGTCAGGCCGCAGGTCTCGGTCTTCACTCCACCGCCGGCGCTTCTCCCTTCATAAACGGAATACCCGTTGGAATACCGGTTTCCAGTACCGGATCGCCCACCAGGCCTTCGTTGAGATCAAGGTCAGTTGCGGCCCGTCGAAACTCTATTGGCGACATTGCGTACTTCTTCTGAAACAAATGATAGAAGTGACTCACGCTCTCAAAACCGGCGTCACCGCAGATGTCAATAATCTTGGCGTCACTGGACATGATCGTCCTTGCTGAGAACTCCAGCCGCAGATCGTTGACGAACTCGGTGGGTGACTTGCGAAGGTACTTGCGGAAGGTGCGCGCAAGATGTTCTTTGCTCTTGTTTGCCAGTCTATAGAGTGCGGGGAGTCCGTCGGCGAAGTTCCTGTTCTTCATCATCTCCAGACAGAGCCCGCGCAGCCACAGCGTTCAAGGTGACTATGACATTCCTCAGGAAAGGCATTCTTGTTTCCGGCGGACAGGTTATCGGGATCCTGCTTGGGCTGATCGTTGGAATTCTTTACTCGCGGATTCTTGGGCCGGAGGGGATGGGGCAGTACCACTTGCTTCGTTCCACCTCCCTGATAATTGTGACAATGGCGGCCCTGGGAATCGGCAACGCCAACATCTATTTCCTGAACAACCGAAAAACCCCCATCGTCGAAGTCACCACCAATGCCCTCAAGTCGTCGATGGTGATGGGCGCCTTACTTGCTGTCTTGACAGTAACGATATTCTTAGCTTTTCCGGGCTATTTCGGACGGATACCCGTACCCGTGGTCATCTTCTTCGCCACGGGAGTCGCCGCGCTGCTTGGTAACGCCCTTCTCAGACAGATCCTGACTGCACAGATGGCCGTCAGGCGGATGGTGACTGTTAGTCTTACCGAGGTCTCTGTTGGTCTGGTCGGTGGGACGGTGCTGGGTGTCTTGGGCTGGCTCGCCCCGGAGACTGCTCTGATCGTGTTGGCCAGTGGCTACTGGGCTGGATTCATACTTCTTCTCGTGTACCTGCGGCCGCACATCGAGTTATTCAGATCGTTCAATTGGAAGCTTTTCGGGAACATGCTAGTTTACGGGCTAAAGCTTGCGGCTGCAAGTGTGCTCTATCTTTTGTGCCTGGAGATCAGTGTGATGCTGCTTCGCTATCTCAAGCCTGATCGATTTGACGATATTGGGTTGTACTCACGGGCCGTTGCGATCGCCGGTCTGGTCGCACTGGTTCCCAGGATGCTGGGCCCGTTGCTGTTCGCTAAGTGGTCCGGAGTTACGGGCCAGGCGCGGACTCAACAGGTGGAGATGGCGCTGCGAATGAGCGTCACGTACGGCATCATGGCGGCAATTCCTGTGGTGCTGCTGGGTAAGTACCTCATATGGTTTTTGTACGGGGTGGAATTTCTTGCAGCGCAAGAGGCGCTGCGAATTCTTGCACCCGCGCTGATCTTTCTGACGATATTTAACGTATGCAGTAATCTCCTGGCCGGCGACGGCCGGGCTGTCATTACGGTGTACATCTTGGCCGGAACCCTCGTTGTTTTAGGCGTCACTGCTTTTCTATTGGTGCCTGTATTCGGGATCGCAGGTGCCGCCCTTGCCGTACTGTGTGGTAATGCCTTTACGGGCTTGGTAAACCTCGCAGTTTGCCGCAGACTGTACGGGCTGAACTTGCTCAATTGTCTGTTTGTGCACAGAGGCGACTTGGCGTACATCCGTCAGGCGATGAGGCGTCAATAACCCTGGGCCGTAATTCGAGAGCCGCATCGCGTGAGCATGTAATTGCGTCATGTAAGAGAGTCGCTCTCAATGACCAATCGCAGCAAGGAACGTACAAATCGCGTGACGAGGACGTTGAGTTGCAGGATCGCAAATGCTTAGGATGATGCAGGCCTGGTCGATATAGTGGATATCGTCAAATGAATGAAATGCATAGCCAGAATGCATCGGACTTCGAGATGGTTGACGACGCAGTCGCCCAAAGTGCTTATCGGCGCATGCATCCGAGGGATGGGGACGTAGTAGATGCAATGATTGTGGCTGGAATCAGCCTGGTTATTATTTTGTTCCTGGGTTTGGGCAATAGCAGCGTATTCCATTGGTTCTTGGTGCCAACATTTCTCGGCGGCGTGCTGATGGGCAAGGAGGTTGTCGCTTGCGCTCGGGGCAAGTTGGACGTTTTCGATCCCAAGGTAATCATTGGCGCGCTTGGGTATAACTTCTTCTTCCTGTCGTCCGTCGTGTACGTTTACGCCGATCACTTTGATGCGTACTTTGGCGTCTTGAATGAAGACTGGCCGCACTGGTTCGGGGTTATGGGCATCATTAACATACTTGGGATTCTGCTTTATCTGTTGATGCAGAGGGTTGGTCTTCGGGGGGTGCCCAGATCGGCCAACATATACCGGCATACGCCCTTGGGGGTAAATCCCGTCTTGATTTCACTGGCTCTGCTGTCGATTGTGAGTTGGCTGATCTATTACATCTCTGTAGGCGGTTATAAAACGATTGCGTACCAACGTGACCTATTCATGGTCGGGTCCACAAGGAGAGTATTCCGTTTCTACGGCCCGTTGATGGTTTTCGGGGAGTCTGCACCTTTGCTCTTGTTTATTGGCCTGACTGTAATGCGCCGAGGGTGGCAGACTTACAGTAGGAAGCGCAACACTGTGGCCTGGGTCATAATAGTCCTGTTGATGGTCTTCCAAGTTCTACTGTCGGGGCTGCTAGGCTCCCGAGGCCGAATCTTCTGGGCACTTTTCGCCATGGTCGGCATCGTGCACTATTTCTGGCGCCCCATCAAGCTGCGACACGTGATCTTGAGCCTGATTCCCGTCTTTCTTCTCTCTTATGGCCTTTCCTTCTACAAGGATTTCGGGTCGGAGCTTTTTGACGTATTTCGCGGGGTTCCCCTGGAGCACTTTACCCATAGGACTGATCGTACAGGGTCGTCGATTGTAATTGGCGATCTGAGCCGCAGCCTAATCCAGGCGCATGTTGCTCGCAAAGTCCTCACCAGGCGAAAGGGCGAATATGACCTGCGATTGGGCAAGACTTACATATTTGCTCTAACGGGGCCTATTCCTGGCTGGATTCATCGTGGCCACAAGCCATGGTACTGGTCAAAAGGGGCCGCTGCTACTGAAATGGTATACGGCAAGGGTACGTACTACCCCGGGCTTCGTAACCGTCCGATGGTTCATCAATTCGGCCTCGCCGGGGAGGCCCTGATGAATTTCGGCTTGGTGGGGCCTTTTATCAGTTTCACGATCTGGGGCTTTCTGGTAGGGCGCTTGCGGAGATTTCTGTCGTATCTTAGACCGGGGGACATGCGACTGATGACGGCAATGCTGTTGACAAACATGGTCTTTGTTGCGTTGAGCGGAGACATGGACATCATCTTGTACGTATTTATTTGGGCGGCGATGTTCCCGTTGCTTGTGATCAGAATTGTCTCCAGGCGGGAACACGTCGGACAGGGGATAGAAATCGCATATGAACCCGGATTTCCCGTATCAAAACCACAGATCATGCACAATAGAGTGTAGTTTGACCGCAAGAACAAAGGCTTTTCTCGATGCCAGGGACGGCGAGATCGGAGAATGCAATGGGTGAAAGCGGCAAGGAGGCTCTTCGGGTGGATTTTGACGGTATGTTGAAGCTCGAATTCCATGGCAGCAAACTCACCAGCGACGCTGGACTTTTGGCGTATCGACGATTTCGTGGACAACCAGGTTCGTCTACAACTGTTTGTTCTGGCGTACAACCTCGGCAATTTCCTGCGTCGGCTAGCGCTGCCGAGGGCGGTGAAGCACTGGTCGCTGACGACGCTTCGGGAGAAGCTCATCAAGATTGGGGCGAAGGTGGTCACGCATGCACGCTACGTGATCTTCCAGATGGCGGAGGTGGCCGTGCCGAAACGGTTGTTCCAAGCTATTCTGGAGCGGATCCAGCGTCTTCAAGTGCCAGAGGCGGTGCCTGGATGACCGAAACCACTGGCGACAACACGGGAGAACCGGAGGGCAACGGAGGCGGTCTGTTCGCACCTGCTCCAAAGGCGCTGCCCAAGGCCGTTTCGGGAAGAATCACGGCCCTACGGCAGGCGGATGGAGCCTTACGAGAACCGAAAACTGCATTGACAGGGCCTTGGGGGACAGGATAGAATCCTCGAAAAGGCCCAGGACGGTCCCTAGGCACACGGTCATATGGAAAATGTCGACTAAACCCCACATCGAGAAAGACAGCGCATCCATACGAGACTATAACCAGGAAGATTACAGTCAGTATTGGACTGGGTTAGGCAAATCCCTTCTTGATAAAAAAGAACAACGGATTGTGCAGAAATTAACCCCACCTGCAACTGGATGGTTCATTGATCTTGGTGGTGGATATGGTCGTCTTGTTCCCGCATACATAAACTCGGACCGAAAGATTGTACTGGTGGATTATGCTCTAAACCTTCTTGAAGATGCTGCTCGTAGATATCCACACGAGAATATTCATTTTGTCGCTGCGGATGTTTATCATTTACCCTTCCGTGATAGTGTTTTCGATTGCGGACTCTCCGTACGACTGTTTCATCATATCAACGCACCACGTGACTTCATGTCTGAAACAAGTCGCATATTTCGAGAAGGAGCAAGTTTTGTACTTAGCTACTCAAATAAGAGGAATTTGCTGCGGATTCTTAAGAATGGGGCGAAAGCTTTCGAACACGATCATGCAAAGTATGGCGAGATGCTATTCGGGACACATCCTGCATACCTTGATGAGCTCTGCAGAAACGCAAAGTTTGTTGTAGACACTACACGGGGCACAGGCGTTTTGGATCAAATTTTTAGGGTTACGCCTTCTTTAGAACGACTGTTTGTCAGAATGCCTGTTTTGTCTCACTCTCTGTTGGTTATGGAAGATATCGCAGATTTTGCTTTGGGATGGTTGCGCTTACTTCCACTTCATTTTTCTTTGCTATATAAATCGAGTGGAGACAAGACTTCCCCGGTAGATCTTAAACGCTGCCAGAACTTGATTGAGATTCTCGCCTGTCCAAGTTGCCGAAAGACACATCTTTCTAAACACGAAAATGCGTACACATGTTCGGACTGCGGGAAGACATATCCAATACGCGGCAGAATTCTTGATTTCAGGTTAGGTAAAATCAATGGGTAATAACATCTTTTTTTCCATAGCATGTGACACTGACCCTGATATCAATCCTCCGTTTCGTACTTTTAAGACAAAAGGGGAGGAGGACACACATATTTGGCGAGGTATTATTGAAGGTATCGAAAATCTCCGCCAACGTCTTAAAAGAACTCCTTTCCTGTCTAAACACACAGCATTGCCGGTGACTTGGCTTTTGCGTTCAGACCGCCAGATCTATGAATTATATGGGAATCCAGCCTTTTGTTTTCAGCAATTCGAGAGTGTCTGGAAAAATGAAAGTAGCTATGGGAGCGAGATAGGATGGCATCCACATTTATATTGTTGGTGTGACAAAACGAATCGATGGATACCGCATTTGGGTTTTGACGACGATATTCAAATTCTGACGGAATGTATCAATTCCATGCGTCAATGTATTGATATAAACGCAGTACGTACGGGTTGGGATTACCACTCAAACACATTGATGCGATTCTTTGATGAGCAAAACATGGTTGTCGATGCTTCCGCATTGCCCTGCTGCCGTCGAGCCGGAGTTTGGTTTTTCGATTGGAGGAATACTCCTCGAACTCCCTATTTCCCTTCCCGCCTTGATTACACGCAGAAGGGAAACTCACCTGAAGATGCACTGAGTATTATTGAAATGCCTGCGCTTGTCAGAGCCCTGAGTCCATCTCTTCGAATGGCTCGCTATGCCATACGAAAACTGAGGAACTTTAAACACAATACTCATAGTCGTCACTTGATGGATTGGGGAAGCGCTAAGTGGCAAGGGGTGTTTATTACAAGTGAACGTAAGGCTTTTATGGAAGCTGTACAGCAGACTATAGCAGCCTATTCCGAAAATGAAGATATATTCCTCGTTACTTACTTCCATACTGATGAGCTTCTTTCATCGAGTACGCTGGAAACATTTGTGCTCAACTTGGAGAATGTGTCGCGATTTGCCGACAGCAGAGGATTTGAATTAATACCTGTTACGCTAAGCACTGCTGCATCTTTAGCGAAGGAGCAATATCGTTTCAGATGAATCGCCACCTAACCAATCTTTGAAGCGGCCGGCGCGGATCGGCTGCGGACTTGATCGAGCAGTTTCATGGTGTGATTATGCGCTCTGGAATCCAAGATTGCTAACAAAAGCTGTACATATTTATAACGTTAAGTGCGAGCTGATGTTGTAGCTTGATAAACATGAGATGAACACGTTGCTTCTTCTTCCTGGTGAATTCCCGTCAAGAGGGCAACTTTCTATCGAGGCGAAGTCGCTGTCCGGGGTCGCTGAATAGTGAAAGGCCCAAAATGCGAATAGTTTTCCTCCAAATTGTGGGCGAATATGGGGGACACATACGGTGTCTGGTTGAGTTCGCCAAGCGATTGAGCGAGCATGCTGACGTGTCTATCGTTGATGCCTATGGGACCTGCGATGCGTTCACCCAAGCCGTCCGCGAGGCAAAGCTGGACTACCATGTCCTGGTCCCTGGGGGCAAACTAGGGGCAATCGGCCGTCAGCGGTTCCGGCGGGTGCTGAACATGCCTAGTGTATTCTTTGGCATACTGAAGCTGCGGGCACGGGCAACGGCGCTGTTGCACGAGTTGAACCCGACGGTAGTGTGCAGCAACGATCTACGCAGCGCATTCTCGTTCGGAATCAGTCGAACGCTTCGTCATGTTCCGCTGGTTGTGCAAATGCATGGGTGGTATACCCCGGAATGGCTGACGTTCTACACCAAGTGGCTGGCACGGAACAGGTGCGCGGCCCTGCTGGCGGTTTCGCATCAGACCAAGACCGCGCTGACGTGTTCCGGTATCGACCCGAAAAAGATCTACGTCCTGCATAACCCCATAGACGTCGATGAGACGCTCGCGTTGGCCGATCGAGAACCAGAAGGTCCTCTTCCGCAAGTGGACCGCCCGGTCCGTTTGCTTATCCCTGCGGCACTGAGACGGATGAAGGGGCACCATACCGTTGTTGGTGCGATGCGACACATCCTCGACGCAGGACATGATGCTGTCCTATGGCTCGCCGGCGATCGGGCCGACGATGAACCAGATTACGTCGAGAAGACCCAGGCACTGGCCGAGCGTATCGGTGTCGCTGATCGTGTTGAATGGCTTGGCCTGCGGGGCGATGTTCCCCAGTTGATGAAAGCAGCAACTATCGTGATCTTTCCGTCGCACACCGAAGGGCACCCGCGCGTCACCCTGGAGGCGATGGCGTTGGAGAAACCGTTTGCATCGACCCCAGTGGGCGGGCTATTGGATATGGTCCTACCAGAAGTCACCGGGTTACTTTTCGACGTGGACGATGAGGAAGGGCTGGCTCGGTGCGTTGATCGGTTTGTCCATGACCCGCAAGCCGCCCAACGTATTGCCAAGGCGGGGCAGGATTACGTCCGAGCCTGTTTCACACCTGCCAAGCAAATCGAGACCGCGATGAGTATCTTCGAGAAGGTCATAGCTCAGAGCGAAAAGTGTTGAAAACAACCCGACGATGAGGCATTCATGATTCTTGATTAATAGTCCTGGTCTTTATCATGTTTCTTCAGGTGAAGTCGCCCGGTTGATCCCAGATGCAAGGGTAAAGAATATGGTAACCCTGGACGAGGCAATTCAATCTGTCAAGGAACGGTTCCCATTCGAGGGATATGTTGACCCTGAGAGAATCCCCTACCACCACATCATAAGTACAGTTTTGCGCCATTTGTCTCCCGGAAGTAGGATATTGGATTTGGGTTCTGGCCCGTGCGATAAGACGGCTATATTGCAAATGCTTGGGTTCAAGTGTTCAGCGTACGATGACTTACAAGATGACTGGCACAAGCTACTTGGCAACAGAGACAAGATTATTGCCTTTGCCAAGGATTGCGGTATCGATTTCAGGCTGGGGGATGAGGGCACGCCTCCTTTTGAAAAGAACTCTTTTGACATGCTGATGATGCTAGACGTACTGGAGCATCTTCACGATTCTCCGCGGGACCTCCTGAACGACATGCTTGAGTTCGTGAAACCAGAAGGCCTCCTTTTCGCCACTGTTCCGAATGCCGTGAACATCAGGAAACGCATCGCGGTATTCTTCGGAGGAACCAATCTTGCTCGTTTTGAAAGCTATTATTGGTACCCCGGGCCGTGGAGGGGGCACGTCCGTGAATATGTAAAGGACGATTTGGTTAAGCTGTCCGAATATCTCAATTTGGAGATTATCGAAGCAAAAGCGTGTGATCAAATGCTCCAGATCCTCCCTGCTCGTGTTCGATTGACCTATCGCGCGATTACAAGTGTGTTTAAGGGATGGAAGGATTCATGGATGCTTGTTGCCAAGAAAAGGCCTGGCTGGGCACCGAAAAAAAGCATCCCCAAAGACGAGTTTAAAGCGATTATAGGCAGGTACACTGCATATCTATACTAACCTGTCCTGCTTACAAAAGGGTCACACTGCATTGCAGCGAATCGATAAGGTGATGAACTTCGAGGCGTCTCTGAGCGTATTATTGCCTGTCTATAAGTCCAAGCGACGTACTTAGATTAGTGAAATGGTTCTCACTGCACCCCGGTGCGATCAAGGGATACCGGTCACACAAGTATTACGCAGGAATCCCTAAGTAGATTGCCCGTGAGTTCCTTGAGACCCCGGGAACGGACCGGGCTGGCTAGTTTATCGGACAACCGTTGATGGGACGGGAAACGTAAGGTGGCTGAAAAGAGATTGGATGCGGATTCTCTCAAAGCGGGACCGCGCGTCTTGCATGTGATCCACTCACTATTGAGAAGCGCGGGCGGGCCGCCACTGATAGCGATCGGCCTCTGCGAGCATTTGGCGAAGGCGGGATGCAAGGTGGATATCTGCACGCTCGATTTCGGCGCTCGGGGTGGGCCCGAACTACCGGTCGACGAATCGCTCGTCCGCGTGCACCGCGTCCCAAGCCGTTCCCGATTTTCGAATATTCTCTTACCGAGGCAGTTTGAGCGAGTCGTGACAGATCTGGGAACCGGCGCCCAGATAGTCCACTGTCATGGGATTTGGAGTGCGGCGAACAACTGCGCCGCAACCATAGCGGCGAAGCTCCGGAAGCCGTACCTGATTACACTGAACGGGATGCTCGCCGCGCGAGCGATGAAACGATCATCATGGAAGAAGCGCCTTGCCCTGCTACTGTACGCGCGGCGCAATTTCGCGCGAGCCGCTTGCCTGAATGCCGCCACCGAAAGCGAACTGAAGGAAGCTCGCCGTCTCGCCCTCCCTACCCCAATCGCCGTGATCCCCAACGGGGTGGACCCGGACAGATACGCCTCGCTCCCGAACAGGGAGGTGGCGTGGGAGCGGTGGAGTGATCTGCGCGACAAGAAGCTTATCCTGTTCATGGCGAGACTGCACCCAATCAAGGGACTACCCAATCTGATCGAGGCATGGGGCAGACTGGCGGGTGACTTTGGTGATTGGCATCTGGTTATCGCAGGCCCGGATGAACTGGGGCTGCGGGCGGAACTGGAGCGATCCGTCCGAGATAGTGGAATCTCCGAGCGCACCACCTTCACCGGACCCGCCTTTGATGAAGATAAGATGGCGCTGCTGGGAGCGGCGAGCGTTTTCTGTATGCCCAGCTACTCGGAAGGCTTCAGCATGGCGATTCTGGAGGCCGTGGCGTGCGGATTGCCCGTATTGATTACTCACGGATGCAGTTTCGACGATGTGACGGAGGTGAACGCCGGTCTCGTCGCCGCCCCCAATGCCGATTCGCTGACGGAAGGACTCCGGAGCCTCCTGACCCGCGACGAAGATGAACTGACCGAAATGGGTAAGCGCGGGCGGGAGCTTATCGAGCGGCGATACAGCTGGAACGCAATTGCTGCTCAAATGCTGTCGGTTTACAATTGGTTGCTCGGGCTCGCACCCAGGCCTTCGTGTGTGCAAACGAACGAAGTTGCCTGAGGTGTCGTTTCACCGTGGTCCGATCGTTTCAAATTTCAACGAGGCGCATGTGGCGCACCTGAAATCATGGAAACCCAAATAGACGTCAGCAAGAAGACAAGCAGCCCGTATTCACTGAAGAACAGGCTCTTGCGCGTTCTGTGGGCCATTGTCTATCGGCTGTTGTTTCGCCTTACGCCCCGCCCGATGGTCAAGTGGCGTGCGTTTCTCTTGAAGTGTTTTGGGGCGGACCTGTCGCTTAAGGCCCGCGTGCACGCCACGGCGAGGATCTGGGCGCCCTGGAATCTGAAGATGGGCGATTACGCCTGTATCGCACCGGACGTAGACTGTTACAACATTGCCCAGGTAACGATTGGCGCTCATGCAACCGTCTCACAATACAGCTACCTCTGCACTGCGTCCCATGATCACACCCAGTCAAATATGCCCGTGATATACTCCCCAATTGTTATTGAAGATCAGGCCTGGGTCTGCGCCGATGTGTTCGTTGCCCCTGGAGTCACCATCGGGACCGGAGCCGTCGTCGGGGCTCGGGCCAGCGTGTTCTCAGATATTCCAGCTTGGCAGGTGGCGGTGGGACTCCCCGCCAAGCCAATTGGCCCGCGGAATGTCAACCCAAGTGAAGCAGACGAACAATCCGGATCCGCAGTGGAGCGCGGGGACTAGCATTTCGCCCCTGCGAACATATTTACAAGGAATCAGCGCGTGGGAATCATTGAAAGTGAGGTCCCGATTTTCCCCCTGACCAAGAGCCCGAAAAGTCATTTCTTTGGTGACTACGGCCGCTCTTGCTGGTGCGACCAAGACCGGCGAGTATTGGCCTTGCGGACCGATCTCTACGACCGCGCGCCCACTCAGGAAGATATCATCGAAGTTGGCTATGTGGAGATGGACCATCCTTCCCATTTCGTGTCCGTCAGCACCACCAGCGCGTGGAACTGGCAGCGCGGTTCGATGCAGTGTTGGCTCGATCGCGGCGACGGTGAGAGCATTGTCCACAACACTCGCCTTCAGAAGCGATTTGTCGGGATCATCGTTAACTTGAAAGACGGGTCCAAAATGCAGCTTCCGGGGGCGGTTTACAGCATTGACTCACAAGGTCGGTATGCCCTGTCGTTGAACTTTGCCCGCCTGCACGAACTTCGCCCTGGTTACGGATTCGCCGGAATCCCCGATGAGTTCGCAGAAGTGTTGATGCCAGCTAACGACGGTATCTTCCGAATCGATCTTCAAACGCATCAGTACGACCTGCTGCTGCCGCTCAAGCAGATTGGGTGCTTCGAGAGCTCTCCGCAAACTCAGACGGTCAAGCATTGGGTCAACGACCTGATCTTTGCCCCCAGCGGGGAAAAGTTCTGTTTCTTGCATCGCTGCTGGATGCCGGATGGAAACATCATGTCCCGCTTGATGGCTGCTGATATTGAAGGAGGGAACCTGCGGATTCTCTACGACGGGATGGTCTCTCACTTTGCATGGCAGAATGACGATGCGATAATTGCTTGGGCAGGGCAGCGCCGGCTCTTGGATACGATGAGGTCCGGGGGCTCACTGCTGAAACGTGCGTTGAAGCTTTCCAAACCCCTCTATCACGCCCTCGGTGAACCGAAATTCCTCAAGAGCAAGCTCCTGAAAGAAGCGTACTTGATCATCTATGATTGCCCAGAAGCCCCAAGTCACATTGATTGTCCGGAGTTGTTTCAGGACGGACACTGTTCGTTTGACAGTAGCGGGGAGTGGTTCATTACAGATACGTACCCGGACCGAAAAGGTCGAATGTCGCTGCTTCTGTGTCATCCTCGAAACCACCTGGTAGTTCAGGTGGTAAGACTGGATAGTGATCGAGCCCTGAAGGACGAATACCGTTGCGATCTTCATCCGCGGTGGAATCACCACTCCACAATGGTTTGTTTTGATTCCTCGCATGAAGGCGGTCGCCAGATGTATATTGCTGATCTGCGGTCGCTGGTTGGGTGAACTGAATCCAGGCAGCACATTCGAGCGAGCTATGGAAAGACCAGAAATCTCCGTCTTCATCCAAACGCTGAACGAAGAAGAGAATCTCCCGCGATGCCTGGAGAGCCTACAGTGGTCCGACGACATCGTCGTCCTGGATTCTTTCAGTAGCGACCGCACTGAGGAAATCGCTCGCGCCGCAGGGGCGCGGTTCTACCAGCGAGAATACGACGGCCGGGCCAACAACCAGAACTGGGCTGTCGAGAACATCGAGTTCAGATACCCCTGGGTCTACTACTCCGATGCCGATGAAATCGTCCCCCCCGAGTTGGTCGAGGAGATGCAGGAAGTCGTTAGCGACTTGGGTCGGACGGAGGTCTGCTATCGCCTTCGTTTTAAGAACATGTTGTTCGGGAAGTGGATTCGTCACAGCAGCATATATCCTACTTGGGTTCCGCGACTATGGAGGCCCGATAAGATTCGTTGGAAACGCGGGGCCAACCCGGTGGCCATTGTGGATGGGCCTGAAGGGCGGCTGGAAAACCACTTTATTCACTACAGCTTCAACAAAGGCTTCGAGCCCTGGTTTGAGAAGCACAACAAGTACTCACAGTATGAAGCCCAAGAGACCCTCAAGGAGCTGACCGAGGGCAAGATCGACCTGAGGGGCATCTTTTCCAACAGTCCAAGCCGCCGAAGGATCGCCCTGAAACATCTGTCTTTCCGCCTTCCTTACAGACCATTCTTCAAGTTCATCTTCATGTATATCTTGCGAGGTGGGCTATTGGACGGGAAAGCCGGGTTAGTCTACTGTCTCCTGCAGGCTATCTACGAGACGATGATCGTAGCCAAGCTCTATGAGATACGACGCAAGGAAAAAGGACTGCCCGTTTGAATAGATGGGGTCCGCATAATTTGACAATCCAATTAAGAACCTGAGGCCATAGATGAACTGTTGCGTATCAGTAATAATCCTTACGCTCAATGAGGAACAGGACCTCCCGGTGTGTCTGGAAACCCTCAAGTGGTGCGATGACGTGATTGTTTTTGACTCCTACAGCACGGATTGCACCGAAGAAATCGCCCGCGCAGCGGGGGCGCGCTTCATTCAGCGAAAGTTTGACAATTACGCCGCCCACCGCAACGCTGCATTGGAAGAACCGTCCTTTAAGCACCCTTGGGTCTTCATGGTCGACGCCGACGAGCGCGTCCCGCGGGAATTGGCCGAAGAGGTGACCAGGGTCACGACCGACGCCGACGAAAAGGTTGCCCTATTTCGCATGCGGCGAAAAGACATGTTTCTTGGCCGCTGGATCAAAAGAAGCTGCGGATATCCCACGTGGTTCGGGAGGCTGATCAAAGTAGGACACGCCAGGTTCGCTCGGGAAGTCCATGAAGACTGCTACACCGACGGCGAGGTCAGATTCCTCGAAGAACACATCGTGCACTATCCCTTCTCCAAAGGGATGGGCGACTGGTTCGCTAAGCACAATTCTTATTCAACGATAGAGGCGCAGATCCGCCTGCGAGAGCTGAGCGAACAGATCCGCTGGAGAGATCTCCTGGGCAAAGACCCGGCGGCGCGACGGAAGAATCTCAAGCAACTGCTCTATCATTTGCCGTTCCGCCCGCTTTTGGTTTTCTTGTTTCTCTATTTTGGCCGAATGGCCTTGCTGGAAGGCCGGACCGGCTTGCTGTACTGCTCGTTTCGGGCTATCTACGAGTACATGATCGATCTGAAGGCTTTGGAATTGCGCCGAAGGTCTGCGGAATTACCCCTGTGAAAGGTTCTGCGGGAGAACTCAAGGCGGTCCGAGACAGTTAGGATTGATTTGAGAAGGTAAGTCCGGGAAACTGATACAATCGTTAATGCCGGAAAAAACTTAGGGAGTCGAACATGAGTAAAGCGCTGGTGACAGGCGGGGCGGGTTTTATCGGGTCCCACCTCTGCGAACATCTGCTCGAGGGCGGATGGGACGTCTGCGTGGTGGACGACCTGTCCACCGGGAGGTATGAGAACATCGCCCACCTCGAAGGACAGGATAACTTCCAGGTGATAATAGACACGGTCCTGAACCGCTCGCTGATGGAGTCTCTGGTCCGGGAGACCGACGTCTACTTCCATCTCGCTTCCGCGGTGGGGGTGCAATTGATCATCCGGGAACCGGTAAAGACTATCGAAACCATCGTCGAGGGAACCGACGTGGTATTGATGCTCGCGAGGCGTTACCGCAAGCGCGGGTTGATTACTTCCACCTCGGAGGTCTACGGAAAGGGGAGCAAAGTCCCCTTTTCGGAGAACGACGATACGGTTCACGGTCCAACAACCACGCGCCGATGGGCCTACGCCGCCGCCAAGGCGATGGACGAGTTCCTGGCGTTCGCGCATTGGTACGAAACTCGTCTCCCTGTCGTTTGCGTGCGGCTGTTCAACACGATTGGAGAGCGCCAGACGGGACAGTACGGGATGGTGGTCCCAAGGTTTGTGGCCCAGGCGCTGAAAGGAGAACCCATCACCGTCTACGGGGATGGGGAGCAATCGCGTTCCTTCGCCTCCGTCAAGGACGTGGTCCCCGCTCTGGTCAAACTCATCGACTGTTCAGATGCCTGCGGGAAGGTCGTCAACATAGGAAACAGCGAGGAAGTCACCATGAACCGCCTCGCTGAGCGGGTCAAGGACCTTGCAGGGTCCGACTCGCCCATCGTTCACATCCCCTACGAACAAGCATACGTGGAGGGTTTCGAGGACATGCGGCGCCGCGTCCCGGATACCTCGTTCGCCAAGAAGCTGATCGGTTTCACACCGAAGTATTCTCTCGATGAGATACTGAAGTCGATCATCGAGTATTACCGTCAACGGATCTAGTGGATCGCTAAAGCGGTGGCGAAAAAAAAGGAATTAGTGGGATCGCAAGTCTCCACCTCCGGGTCGTCCACCTCGCTTCGCAAGGTCGCAGTGTTTCTTTTGCTGTTTGTCGTCGTCCTTGTCTTCATCGTTCGCGGTCCGGTCAGGGCTGTCCAATCCAGCTCGGATTTCTCCGTGTACTATTGCTGCGCCCGCGTGTGGATTCAAGGTGCAGACCCCTATGACGGCGAAACCCTTGAATTCGTCGCCCGCGAAGCCGGCGGCGCGCCGGAGATCTTCCTGAGAAACGCACTAAGTGCCCCCATGACCTTTGTGCTCTTGGCTCCTTTCGCTTTCCTACCGTGGGAAGCAGGTAAGACCGCTTGGATGTGCGTCAATATCATTTGCACCGGATTCGCTTTGTTGGGCCTCCTCCAACTATGCGAAACACGGACTGCGAAGCTCCGAAAGATCATTCTGTGCACCCTCGTTCTGGGATTGGCGCCCGTGCACACCAGTATCGGTCTGGGGCAGTTGACGATCGTTGTCCTCGCCTCGCTGGTGTGGGGTGCAGTGTGCGCGATAAGGAAAAAACAGGTTTGGGCGGGGGTGCTCTTTGCCCTCGCGACTGCACTGAAACCTCAGTGCGGGGCGCTATTCCTAGTTTATTTCCTGCTCCGAAAGAAGTGGCGGATATTCTTCAGCGGGGCGGTCGTGGTGGGTATCCTACTGGCCGTTGGGATCGCACGTCTGGAGATGAGCGGGGTGGATTGGGTCTCTTCGCTGCGAGCAAATCACGAGGCCTTCTTCGCCGGTGGCAGCGGGGACGTAACTATACAAGCTCATCGCCATCAGTTCCTGCATCTTGAAGGCCCCATTTACGTTCTGTTCCAGAATCGTCTGACCGCCAAGGTTCTTCCCTGGGTTCTTACCGCGATCGTCGCTACTCTGCTCCTGCTCGCTTTACGGAGACTCTCCGGTCAGCGCGATGAACTCCTCATGTACAGCATCGTCTCGGTTGTGACGTTGGTCCCGTTCTACCATCGCGTCTACGACGCCGCCCTCCTGTCCGTCCCTCTTGCGTGGGCGCTCGGGACCAGCGATCCACGTTCGCGAAGGATCCGGATCGCGACACTGGTCCTCATCCTTCCGTTCCTCGTTCCGGGTCCGGCGATGCTCTATCGCCTGAATGCGGGGGGATACGTTCCCGAA
>SDBV01006396.1_pt1 | contig 16334 bp, 11 predicted proteins | sample 2277081 | NCBI WGS metagenome assembly SDBV01 (sample SAMN10402039, study PRJNA504765) | marine sediment metagenome | isolation source: marine sediment core GS10_PC15, 223 cmbsf | place: Arctic Ocean: Southern Knipovich Ridge | collected 2010
CCATCGCCCCGGTTGGCTCGTTCTCTGGCGTGGCTGGACGAAACTGCAGTACATGCTCGACGGCTACCTCGCCGTCAAACGAAAAACATGTGGGTAGACCTAAGGTGCGAGCACCCACCCTACAGTGTTTCCTGTCTTGTTGCCATAGTTTGCCGCAAACCGACATCTTGGCCCGGTCCACACAGGATCTCAGCTTGCCCCCCAGTAGAGTGCCGGAACTCTCTCCGGTTCCGGCTTGGCATGGGGCCGGATTCGGGGGAGAATCGGGACATGAAACGGCGCTTCCGACTGATCTGCCTGCTGCTGCTTGTGACCGTGCTGGTCGATTGCGCCGTGGTGTTTGCGGTCCGACAATTCGACTGGGGCGGAGATTGGCATGTGTGGAAGTCTAACGCCGCCAACGCCGTGTTGCACGGCCAGGCGGTGCTCTTGGCCATTTGGGCCGGCCTGGGTGGCGGGCCCTTGCCGTGGCGACTGGCGGGCATGGTCGCGGGAATCGCCCTTTGCACCGGGCTGGAGTACTTTGATGACATTAGCGGGATCTTTGTCACCCTGACCATGGCGCGACTGGCCCAGGTGTTCCACGTGGTCACGATCCTGCTGGCCGCCCGACTTTCGGGACTCGGATTGCCGTTGCTCTCGGAAGGGGGCTCCTGCGAGGTTTCCCACTCCGAGAAGCCCAAGCTCCAGTTCTCTTTGGGTTATCTGCTCGGATGGACGACCGGATTCGCCGTACTGTTGGCGATACTGCGGTGCATCGGATCCTACGAAGAAGAGGCGATGAGTCTTGTCATTTGGTGGCGGGACGACGCGCTGATGCTGGTTTCCATCGCCGTGATTGCACTTGCGGCCGTTTGGACCGCGCTCGGTACTCGATGGCCGGTGGTCCGCGTACTTCTGTTGGGCCTGAGCGTCGCGGCCGAAAGCGCGTCAGCGGCTTGGGAGCACCTTGCCGTCTACCCCTTCTTCTTGTCCTTTTGGTGGCGGGTCCTGGCGTTCTCCAGCCTGCCGCACGCGGCTTGGATTGTCGGATCGCTTTGGGTGTTCCGGATTGCCGGTTACCGGCTCGTCTGGCGGCGGCCGGTGTTATGGGAGGTGTTTTCGAGATCATGACTGCTGGGCGACTCTTGATTTCGCTGCTGATCGTGGCGTCCGTGCTGGTCGACGGCGTGGTGCTCTCGCTGGTGGGCCTTCAGCGTGGGGCCCCGGCGGAGTTGTGGCCTCATCCGGCCCTTGGCGTGCTGTTCGCGCTTTGTTTCTCTCAGGTGAGCCTGACGGCAGTCTGGGCCGTTTTGAGTGCCCGGACGGTCCCCTGGCGGCTGGCAGCGGCGGCGCTGGTGGTGGGATCGTTCAGCAGCGCGTTGGCGGCGCTCGGCAAGGGGACCGTCAAAGCCGCCGCGATGGAGTGGATCGTGCTGCTGCTGGGACAGTCGCTGATCGTCGTGGCGCCGCTGCTGGTTGCCCGCGCCCGAGGGGTGAGGTTGGTTGAGCCGTCGCAACTCGATTCAACCCGGCAGGGCGCCGCCGACCGCTCGCCATGGCAGTTTTCGATCGGTTACCTGTTCGGCTGGATCACGGCCACGGCCGTCGTGCTGGGCATGACGAAATACACCGTCGACTTCGACCACCTGGTCCTGGCCCCGTATCTGCGAACCGACGCCGGCATCTTGGCCGTGGGTAACTCGTTGATCGCCTTGACGGGCCTCTGGGCCGTGCTCGGAGTATCGCAGCCGATGCGCCGATGCGCCGTTTTCTGGCTGACCGTTGCCGGCGTGCTCGCGCTCTACACTTGCTTGTCCCAGCACCGCAGCTACGCCTTCGTGCTGGCCGTGGTGTGTGTCCTGCAAGCGATGCTGCTGGCCGGATCGCTGGGGGTGTGTCGGGTGGCGGGATTTCGGTTAGTCCGCACCTCCGTTTAGCTGCCGCCGGCACGGCGGCTTGACGCCATAGCACGCCTCTGCCAACGAAGCCGCCGTGCCGGCGGCAGCTAAACGGTTGATTATCGTAACCGGGCATGGCGGGCGCCAATCCTCCGTGATGTACTGATCGGCTTTCGGTTCGCTTGCCGGCGTCAACCGCGGCGGCGCCACCAGAAGCCCAGGCACAACGCGGCGGAGACGATCATCACGACCGTCGACGGCTCGGGGACGGCGTCCACGGCCGCGTAGGAGGGAACCATGTCGGCCTGCGAGCCGCTGAAGCCGAACTGAAGCGAGTCGATCGATCGGTTTTGCAGGCCCGACAGATCGACCCAGGTCCACTCGTTGACGATGTCGGTCCCCACCGCCAGATCGAAGTCGACGGCGTCGACGACCGTTTCGCCGTCCTTTCCGGTCAGGGTCAACTTTTGCCAATCGTTGGGCCCGAACGCGGTGACGAAGTCGTCGCCGTCCCGCATGGCGAAGTAGGCGTACGTGCTGTTGGTCACGTAGATGCCGTCGGGGACGTCCCGGCCGTCGGCCAGGGTGATCGCCGGAATCGTCGGCGTCCACATGTCATAGTAGGCGATGCCATAGGTGGCCGATCCGCCCGCCCCGGACCCGGTGATCGCGCTGTACTGGTTTCCCCATCCGGGCGTGGTGTTGTCGGTGATCGAGGAATAGGCCCAGCCGGCCCAGCTTCCCCACGCGGGGTTAAAGACGTTGTTGAAGGAAGACCCGGTACTGGTGAATTCGCCGGACCCGTCGGAACCGTTCCAATAGGAGTTCGGCCCCAGACCGAGGTCCTCGAAATGGGCCGCCGTCTCCGCCCGTGAAACTCCGCAAAACAACGCCATGCCGACCGCCGCCAAAGCGACCGGCTTCCACCCCATCATCCTGGTGCATCTCATCGAACGCTACCTCCATAAAAAAGAAGAACTACGAAACATGGAACACAAAACAATTCGGTTATCGAAACGCGCCCGCAGCGCGGTCAGCCTGGGATCGTAAAGTAGCCGTCTCGCTCCGCGAGACGCAGCTCATCTCACTTTAGCGAGACGGGCCTAATCTCGCGGAGCGAGATGGCTACAATAAACCTAAAACTCTCCGACGATTTCTCCGCCCTCCCGGGTGCAAATGGCGGCCAGGGTCCTCAGCTCCATATCCTCGTCGAGGAAGCGGACCGACCCGTCGCAGAACAAGCCGTTGGCCCCGCCGGGATGCTCGCTGCGGATGTCGTTCTCAAAGGACGGGGCCCGGTTGATCGCAAACGCCTGGTCGAATATGTTTCTCCCGTTGATCCACTGCCCGTCCTTCCAGGCGGAGTCTTCGGAGACGATCAACGTGGTCGTCGTGCCGTCGACGATTTCGCGGATGCGGATCGCCCGATCGTAGAACATCACCCCCTTGCCGTTAAACGGATTGTTGGGACGGGGTGGAAACGGCGGGCGCCCCGGGTAGCCGATGCGTTCGCCGGAAATGCCCCCGTAGTCGCAGGCCCCTCGGCCGTCCACCCGCTGGGAGTCGCGCAACACGCTCGGGCAGAGGTACGTCCCCACGATCTCGGCCGCCGCCACGGCGTTTTCCTCGCCGTCGAACGGCCGGTCAAAATCGATCCTGTCCGAGAGCGATCCCTTTTCCAAATACGGCAGCAGCAACGCCGACCAGGCCAACTGCCGCTTCGACCCTTGGCCGGGACCCAGCCGCGGTTCGATGCAGCCGGGGGGGAATCTCCGTCGGGCCGCATGGTAACTTTGCAGTCCGATCCCGATCTGGTGGAGGTTGTTCGAGCAGGAAGTTCGCCGGGCCGCGTTGCGGGCGGCCTGCACCGCCGGCAACAGCAGGGCGATCAGAATGCCGATGATCGCCACCACCACCAGCAGCTCGACCAGCGTGAAACCGGCCGCCGCCGTCGACTTTCGTGGGCTCGATTGCATGGGAAAATGACGCTTCACCGGCGCAAACTCATCGCGACACTCACACGCGACGGCGCGCAAGCGATCGATACGGTGCGGATCGCCAAGTGGATCGCGGGTCCCCAAAAAGGGCCAAACTCGCAGCTTCCGTCCCTCGCAGACTACTGCATGTCCCGCGTTGGTAGGTCTTCTGACTCCCGAGCTGGGGGTGACCCGGCCTTCTCATCGCGAGGCCGAAGCCTCAATCGCGACAATGGCCAACAGAATGGGCCACCCTACTTACGCTCGGTCACAGCGGCGGGGCCGTCCCGGAATTGCACCGGAGTTCCCTGTTCGTCGGCACTCCAGCAGGAGTGGCCGACCACCAACGCACGATCGTAATGCCGTCAATATACTCATCCGCCCCCAGGTTGTCAAATGGCAACCGAACCGATTCTGAGGCCCTCCGGTAGATCGCCCTCGTCGTCGGGCAACCGACCAGGCGAAACCCAGTCCGGCCGTCGCCAGCAACAGCAGGCTGCCGGGCTCGGGCACCTGGTGGATCACGCCGATGGCGTCCAGATCGAACCCGGCGCTGCCGGTGGTCGGATACGGATCGTAAATCACCTCGCCGGAAGTGTCCCGATACGTGCCGTCGCCAATGATGTCCACGATCTTGACGTAACCCACGTTGTCAACGTCCAGCAGCGGATCCACCCCCTCCAGTTGGCCCAGGTCGAACGGCGTACCGTAACCCTGGCGATACTTGCCCGCCAAGGAGTCGATGTCCGTCGGATCCACCGCACCAAAGCCGCCCACCGGGCTGGCGGTCAACGAACGGTTGGACAGACGGAAGAAGTCGAGACCGTTGGAGGAGACTTCGACGTAGCCCAACTCCAGATAGGTGTCGCTGATTCCGTTTTCGAAGACGGCGAAATCCCAATCGGGCCCGTTGGTGATCGGTGGGACGAAGGTCAACGTGATTTCGCCTCCGCGGCCAAGACTGACAATCTCGGTGGCGGTACCGGCCGCCTTGCCCAGGGCCTTCTCCGGCGTTTGCCAAGTGAGATCGCAATCGCTTCCCACTCGGTAATTCTGCCAGCCGGTGGCCCATCCGAGCAGGGCCGCTTGGTCCATGTGGATTGCCGTCGAACCGGGTTGCCCGGCTGCGGGAGGATAGGGTCCCGCGGCGGCAAAAGAACCGGCCACCAGCGTCAAAACTCCGGCCACGGTCAATGCCTTGAACATCAAACGAACTCCTTGGTAGTTTCGAGTGTCGTGTGGAAACGTCTCCGCAAAAGGCGCCCGCTCATGCGCACGACGTCTGCGCGCAGAGACAACTATCCAAGCGCACGGACTCGAACCCCGACGCGGAACCAGCCGCTACACTTGTTCTTGCGGAACCTTGGTGACGATCAGCAACAAACCGAACATCGCCGGCTCACAAATCCTCCATCCCTCGAGGAGGTCCTGCAGTCAACAGTGCGTGGTAGGTCTTCTGACTCCCGAGCTGGGGGTGAGCCGGCCTTCTCATCGCGAGGCCGAAGCCTCAATCGCGACAATGGCCAACAGAATGGGCCACCCTACTTACGCCCGGTTACAGCGGCGGGGCCGTCCCGGAATTTCACCGGAGTTCCCTGTTCGTCGGCCCTTCAACGGAAGCGGCCGACCACCGACGCACAATGTAACAATGCTGAATATAGCAAAACGCTTTCGGAGTGTCAACGGGGGCAACCCTTTTTTTGGTTCTTCCGGAGAATTCGTGGGTAAGTTGAGAGCGTGTTGGTGATTTGTGGTCAGGTTTTTTAGGGATGGGAGGGCAAAAAGAATGGAGTTTCCGCCGGAGATTCAGGGCTGACACAAGGTGGCCAGCACGGGTTCCTCCAGTATCTTACCATAGGCAACCATCACGCAGTGATTTACACTCATTGTAGCACACGAACGCCTGCTGCGGGAGGTTCCACCGGAGGCAGCCATTGCCCGGCGTTGATTCCCAAATCGTTCGTTCCACGGTTTCAATGGCTCAGGTTTTGGAGTGGATCGGCTTCGCGGCCCACGAATCCTCAGGTGATCAACTCCGTGGGCTGTGCCCCATCCATGGTTCGAGCTCTCCAAGAAGCCGTTCATTCTCGGTAAATGTGCAGCGGCATACCTACCAGCGCTTCAAGTGCGGTTCATTGGGAAACCAACTCGACCTTTGGGCGGCGGTGACGAAAACCGACTTGCACACCGCGGCCATCGACCTCTGTGAGAGAGCTCATGTTGACATCCCCTGGATCGGCAAGTGGTAGATGTTGTCCAGGCAACCAGAAAACGAACAGAGAAGAGGAACCCGTACTTCTATTGCCTCCAGAAGGCGTCAATTCACCCACAAATTCTGCCGAGGAGCCGAAAAAGAAAAGGGAACAGGTACAAGTATCTCTGCCGCCAGTAGCCCGTCGCGATGTTCTGGCCATGGTCGAAGCCTGGCAACGCCCGTCTTCCACGAGTATATGTACCTGTCCCCTTTTCTTGATCTAATCCCCGCCTGTCACCAGGTTTTCCGCCCCCAAATCTTCCGATCCCGGATGCTCCCGTGGAACGAATGCGGAACTCTCGACCGACTCGTAGAGGCAGAACTCCTTGATCTGGGCCGATTCGAGGAATCGGCGGCCCAGCGCCCGATTGACGCGCGAGACCAGTTTTTTCTCCAACAGTTGCAGGTCGGGGTCGACCAGATCGTCCGATTCGCAGTTGCGGACCGTGACCATGACTTGCTCGCGGAGGAAGCGATGGTTGCTCCGGATGAACTTGTCGAACGCATCTCGGTCGGCGCAGGCGGTTTTGCCTTCCAGGCTGAAGTCGGCTCGCAACGTGCTGCGGGTGATTGGTTGAAAGATCCGGATGCTGAAGTCGCCCAATTCGGCCCTTCCCTCGCCGAGGTACGTCAGCTTGGCGGCGGCCGCGTCGGGCTGCCCGATGGTGCGGTGTCGATGCTTGGAACGGGCCGCGGAGCGATTCATGCCCGCCAGCCACTCGTCCCAGGAGGCCGGGCGACCCAAGGTCAGCCATGCGCCCAACAGCGCCGTCCAAAGCCCCACCAGCAACACCAGCATCACCGCGCAGCATTTCCGCGGCCACCTTGGTCTAAACCATCGGCGGGGTTCGTGCGGATCGGACTTGACAACTGGTTCGGGCATACGGCTGGTTCGGGCATACGGACTGTGCGGGCAAACGCGTGGAGTTGCGGGCAAAAGACGGGAGAATAGTGATCGGTCGGACGGCCCATGTCCAGAACGGCCATGGAGTTCCTATCTTAACTCTAGTTCACGCAGAACGGCGACGGTCGGTGTCAGGGGCATTCTTGTTGATTCGGCGAGATTTCTAACGTGATGCCCCCCGTTGTAGTGATATCGCCTCTGGACATTTCGCTTCACCTGTGATGTAATTGGATGTTTGAAAGCGGGGCAATAACACGCTTAAGCGCTTTCAGGACATCCGCCAGGCGCTGGAAGACAAGGGGATGGACCTGGACAAGCACACGTACCAGTTGGGCCCCAAACTGCGGTTCGATCCCCGACCGGGAGAAGTTTATCGGCAACGCCGCGGCCGACGCCCTATTGACGCGGCTGTATCGCCGGCCGTTCGCGGTCACCGAAGACGTGTGATGGCCCCGTTTGGAGCCGGACGCCGAAGCGGACGTCTGCCGTTTGGCCGCCGCCCGCATTTGACAGGCGGCATGGCGTCAACGAAAATGGTAGCTTCAAACTTTCGTTCGATGTTTGTTTTCTCTCGATTCGCACTTTAAGGAGTCTGACTGATGAAACGAGTCTCGTTGTCCCTGTTTTACGGAATGCTGGCAGCCGGTGCAGTGTTTTGGTTGGCCGCGCCTTCGGCCCGGGCGACCAAGAGCTTCAAGGCCGGATTCGAGGCCCACTACCTTCAACCCAACGAGAAAGACAGCAAGCAAGCTGCCCAGCGGAAGGCCCTGCTGGCCAAGGCCGTCGGCGAGGCCAAGTGTAACGTCTGCCACCATGGCAAGGACAAGAAGATCCGCAACGCCTACGGTGCTGAGTTGTCGAAGCTGTTGGATAAGAAGGCGGACGGCAAGAACACGAAAAAGGTCCTGGAAGCCTTGGAGAAGGTCGCCAAGATGAAGTGCGATCCGAAAGACGATAAGTCGCCCACGTTCGGCGAACTGATCGGCCAAGGCAAGCTGCCGGTCGAGCCGCCCGCCGAAAAATAGAAATACCGGCCGTGTGACTCCGCGAGTTCCGGCTTGCAAAAACGGCAATTCCTGACATAATGGCGGAAGGGCCTTCGGTTCAACCACTTATGCGCGGTGCCCGTGATGCGGAAGTCTAAGCGAAGAACGATTCTTGCCACGGAGCCGCTGGAACCACGTCGGATCCTGGCGGCCGGTCCGGTAGTGATCAACGAGTTCCTGGCCGTCAACGACGGCGGGCTGGCCGACGGGCACGGGGAACCTTCGGATTGGATCGAGCTGTACAATCCCACCGACGCCAGGGTCTCGCTCGACGGCTGGTACCTCACCGACGACGACGCCAATCTGACCAAGTGGCGGTTACCCGGCGTCCAACTCGAGGCGGACGCCTACCTGATCGTGTTTGCCTCGGGCAAGGACTCCGGCGGTCCGCCGGGCGAGTTGCACACGAATTTCCAACTCGACGGCGACGGCGAATACCTGGCCTTGGTCCGGGCGGACGGAACCACGGTGGCGCACGAATTCGCCCCCGAGTTTCCTCGGCAGCGCGAAGACGTCTCCTATGGAACGTCGCAGGATGCCGCCGCCTTTGCGCTGCAAGGGGCCGGGCTGACTTATCGGGTGCCGACCGGCGCCGACGCGAACTTGGGAACCACCTGGACCGACCTCGAGTTCGACGATTCGGACTGGTCCGAATTCGTCTCGCCGTCGCGGGTGCTGATTACCGAGGCCGGGCCCCGCGATCCCGATTTCGTCGAGATCCAGAACCTCGCCGGCGAAACGGTCGACACGGCCGGTTGGGTGGTGGTGGCCAACGACGCCTACCCGACGGGCGACCCGCCCGAGCCCGACATTAACGCCTGGCACACCACGCTCTGGAACCTGCCCGACGCCATGCCGGCCGATCAACTGCTTTTCCGAAACGACGTCGACGAACCCGGCAACCAGAACTTCTGGGGAGAGAACCTCTTATGGTCGACCCGGGGGCCGGGCTGGGCGATGCTCCTCGACGACGCCGGCAACGTGGCCGATTTCGTCGTCTGGCGGTACACGGCCGACGAGATCGCTTCGTTCGACGTGACCGTCAACGGACACCACGTGACGGCCGAGGGAATCTGGAGCGGCGACGCGATTGCCAGCGACCTCGGTCGCAGCGAGTCCTTGCAACGCGGCGGGCTGACCGACCATGACGACCTTTCCGACTGGTCCCCGGGCGCTCCGGAGACGATGGGGACGCAGAACGAAGATTTGACGGTTCCGTTTGCCGCACCGCGTAGGGCCGGCCTCGGGTTCGAGACCGACCCACCGGGGTTGAGCGGCGAAATCGAGATCGACGTCGCCTCGGAAATGCACGGCGTCAACGCGTCGCTCTGGGCACGTATCCCCTTCCAGGTGGAAGACCCCAGCGTGTTGGACTCGCTGCAACTGCGGGTCATGTACAACGACGGATTCGTGGCGTACGTCAACGGCCGGGAAGTCGCCCGCCGCAATGCGCCCGCCGCGACGGCGTGGAACTCCAACGCCCCGGCGGCGCGCGACGAGGCGGAATCGTTGGTGTTCGAGGACGTCGACATCAGCGCCCACCTCGAGCAGTTGGTGCCCGGCGCCAACGTGTTGGCGCTGCACGGCCTGAACGTCAGCGCCGCCGACGGCGACTTCCTGCTGTCGCCGGAAATGGCGGCGACCGGCTTGAGGTACTTCGACGAGCCGACGCCCAATGGACCCAACGGGATCGGTTTCCGGGAGTTTGTCCGCGACACGAATTTCAGCGTCGACCGCGGCTTCTACGAGGATCCGTTCGAGGTGGCCGTCACCACCAACACGCCGGGGGCGACGATCTACTACACGCTCGACGGCAGCCCTCCGTACCTGGCGTTTGAAGCCGATGATCCGATACCCACCAACGGCGTCGAGTATGGCGGACCGTTGACGGTCGCCGGCACGACCACGCTGCGGGCCGCTGCGTTCAAGAGAGACCACCTGCCGACCAACGTCGACACGCACACCTATATCTTCGTCGACGATGTTGTCCGGCAGGATTACGCGGCGACGCGCGCCGCCGGGCTCCCCGCGAGTTGGGGTGGCGTCTCGCCCGATTACGGCATGGATCCCGACGTGATCGGCACCTTCGACCCGGTCACCGGAGAGCCCAACGGCGACGATCGCTACGGCGGGATCTACGCCGCCACGATCCGCGACGACCTCAAAGCGATCCCCACGTTGTCGATCGTCCTGGACGTCGACGACATGTTCGGGTCGAACGGGATTTACAGCCGTTCCACCCAGAGCGGCATCAACTGGGAGCGGCCGACCTCCGTGGAGCTGATCGATCCCGACGGCAGCGAGGGCTTTCAGGTCGACGCCGGGATTCGCATCCAGGGCGGCTGGTTTCGGCGCACGGCCACCAAGAAGCACTCGTTGCGGCTGCTGTTCAAGCGGGAGTACGGCCCGACCAAGTTGGATTACCCCTGGTTCGGCGCCGACGCCGTGGACCGTTTCGACACGCTTACGCTGCGGGCCGGCGCCAACGACGGCTATGCGTGGAGCGCGGCGCGGTATACCGAGCAGTACACCCGCGACGAGTTCGGCCGCAGCCTGCAACGGGCGGCCGGACAAGTCAGTTCGCACGGAGATTTCGTGCATCTGTACATCAACGGCGTGTACTGGGGGCTCTACAATCCGGTGGAGCGGCCCGACAACTCCTTCTCGGCCAGCTACTACGGCGGCGAGAAGGAGAACTGGGACTCGATTCACGACGGCAACGCGCCCGACGGCAACATGAGCGCCTGGAACCAAATGATCTCGAAGTCCCAGCAGGCCGCCGGTTCCAACGCGGCGTTTCAGGAACTGCAGGGCAACCACCTCGACGGCACGCGCAACCCGGCCTACCCGATCTTGATGGATCTGTCGAATTACCTCGACTACATGATCATCAACCTCTGGGGAGGCAACTGGGACTGGCCGAACAAGAACTACTGGGCAGGCCGCGACCGGACCGACGCCAGCACGGGGTTCAAGTTCTACAACTGGGACTTCGAGAACACGATGGGCAACAACCGGTCCCGCTCGCCGCTGAACATGGTGGCCCCACGCAACACCAACGGCACGGGACAAATGCACGGATCGCTGGTCAACAACGCCGAGTACCGGCTGGCCTTCGCCGACCGCGTACACCGGATGTTTTTCAACGACGGAATCCTCACGCCCGGCTCCTTGGTTCCCCGATATGCCGAAGTCGCGGCCTGGGCCGAAAGGGCCATGGTGGCCGAATCGGCCCGCTGGGGTGATACCGAGCATTCCACCCCCCTGACCCTTCAGGAATGGACCAACGAACGGAATTGGATGTTGGGAACGTACCTGCCGCAGCGGACCGATATCGTGCTGCAGCAATTCATCAACTCCAATCTTTATCCTTCGCTGTCCGCTCCCACGTTCAGCCAGCACGGCGGACAGGTGTCGATCGGTTTTGACCTTCAGATGACCGCGCCGGCGGGCACGATCTACTACACCCTGAACGGTTCCGACCCGAGGTCGTTCGGCGGCGGCATTTCACCGGACGCCCAGGAGTTTACCGCAGCCCCGGTCACGCTGACCGAATCGACGCTGGTGAAAGCCCGGGCATGGGACGGCGGCACCTGGTCGGCATTAAACTTCGCCCAGTTCTTCATCGAGGACCCGGCCGCGGCGGCGAACCTGGTAATCACCGAGATCAACTACGACCCCTATCCGCCCACGGCGGAGGAGGCAGCCGCGGGATTCGGCGAGAACAACGACTTCGAGTTCATCGAGCTGCGGAACATCAGCGACAAGGCGATCCTGCTCAAGGGAGTGGAACTTATCGACGGGATTCTGTTCAACTTCGACGACGGCAGCGTGGACAGGCTCGCGCCGGGTGAATCGGTGGTGGTGGCGAGAAAGCCGGCCGCCGTCGCGTTTCGCTACGATGCGGTCAACCACCTCACCGGCCCATTCGGCGGAAAGCTGAAAAACGAAGGGGAACAGATCACCGTGCTCGGTTTCTTCGGCAATACGATCGTCGATTTCCGTTACGACAACGGCGGCGATTGGCCCGGCCGGGCCACCGGAAAAGGAGCCTCGCTGGAATTGATCGCTCCGGACACCGTGCCGGTCGACGATCCGGCGCGGACGGCCGTTCTGGAAAACGGCGACAACTGGCGCGGCAGCAGTGAATACGGCGGCTCGCCCGGTTCCGTAGGCACCGGACCGATCGGCGACGTGGTCGTCAACGAGGTGCTGATTAACACCCCGCCGCCGCTGTTGGACACGATCGAGCTGCACAACACGACCGATCAGGCCGTCGACGTCGGCGGCTGGTACTTGAGCGACTCCTGGGGTTGGGCCTCGGATCTCGACAACGGCAACTACAAGAAGTTCCTCATCCCCGACGGCACCACGATCCCGCCCTATGGCTACGTGGTGTTCGACGAGAACGATTTCAACGATCCGGCGCTGGCCCCGAACGACTTCGCCCTGGACGGCGCCCACGGCGACGACGTCTGGCTGATGGAGGCCGACGCCGCCGGCAAACTGACCCGCTTCGTCGATCGTGTCGATTTCGGCGCGGCGGCCGAAGGCGAATCGCTGGGGCGGTGGCCCAACGGACAAGGTGATCTCTATCCGATGATCACGCCCACGCTGGACAAGACTCGGCCCGGCCGCGGCGCCAACAGCGGCCCCCGCGTCGGACCGGTGATCATCAGCGAGTTGCACTACAATCCCAAGGCCCTCGAAGAGGACGACGACCTGGAATTCATCGAGCTCTACAACGGCGGCTCCACGGCGGTCGAGCTGACCGACTGGCGGATCCGCGGGGGCATCGACTATGACTTTCCCGCCGGCGCCACGCTCGGTCCCTACTCGGTGTTGGTCGTCGCGGCGTTCGATCTGGCCGAAACCGACAAGCTCACGGCGTTCTATCAGCAATACTGGCCCGGCGAACCGGTTCCCGGGGACCTTTTCCTGCTCGGCGGATACAGCCAGCAACTCAGCGACGAGGGCGAGCGGGTGCGGTTGCAGCGCCCGGACGCCCAGTCGCCGGACGACCCGGGCTTCATCCCGCGGCTGTTGGAAGACGAGGCGCGATACGACAACGACCCGCCCTGGCCGGCCGAACCGGACGGCCAAGGCGAGGCGCTGCACCGTCGGGCGACCGACGCCTGGGGCCTCACGCATCTCAGTTGGGACGCCCGCACGCCCACGCCCGGGGCCACCGTGTTTCTGCCCCCCGATGCGCAAATCGTCGGCCGTCACGTCTTCTACAACAACTCCTCGTTCGACGACAACGACGCGGGAGCCAACTCGCAGGACGATGCAGCCATCGCCCCCGACAAAGCGGCCCTGATGCCGGGCCGGGCGGCCGCGCTGGCCAACTACACCAGCTACAGCCGCGGTATCAACGGGATCATGATCGACGTCGACGCCCTGCCGCCCGGGGCCGCCCCGGGGGGCGACGATTTCCTGTTCCGCATCGGCAACGACGACGATCCTACCGGCTGGACGACCGTCGAGGCCGCGCCCACCGTCACCGTGAGGCGGGGCGACGGCGACGGCGGCTCCGATCGCGTAACGATCATCTGGCCCGACAATACCATTGAAAAACAATGGCTTCAGGTGACCGTGCTGGCCGGCGGCGATACGGGACTGCTGCAGGACGACGTCTTCTACTTCGGCAACGCCATCGGTGAGTCGGGCAACTCGGCATCTGCCGGGGAAACGGCCGACGCGAAAGTCAACGTGGCCGATATGCTCCGGGCCCGGGAAAACCAGCGAAACTTCCTCAACCCGGCGCCGATCGACTTCCGGTTCGACTTCGATCGCGACGCCCGGGTCGACATCGTCGACATGCTCATCGCGCGGAACCATCAAACGCACTTCCTCAACGCCCTGAAGCTGATTGCGCTGCCGCTCGTTCCCAAGCTCCAGCTTGGGAACGAGGCCGGGGCAGTCGCCGGGGCATCGGTCCACGATGCCGTCTTCGGGCAAGCCGGACGAGAGGAATCGGGCGCCGCCGCGGTGGAGTTGATTCTCGATCCCTCCGCCGGCAGTCTGACGATCGACACCGGCAGCCAGACGATCAACGGCTACATCGTCGAATCGCTCGCCGGAGTCTTCACCGGCCTTCCGGCCGCCAACCTGGGTACGTTTCAGACGGATTTCGACGACGAGATCAGCGGCCAGATGGACTTCACCTTGTCCGGCCGGCACCCTCTCGGCACTGTGATCGGACCGCAGTGGGAGGCCTTTGTCGATTACGATCCGCTGGAGGACTTCACGTTTACGTACACCCTCCAAGGCACTCCGGGGATCTACCGCGGCGAGGTGGTTTTCCCCGAAGTGGTCGGCAGGCACGTTTTCTACAACAACTCGATCTTCGACACGGGCGATGACGACGGCGCCATCGCGACGGACAAACGTGCTTTGTTGCCCGGCCAGACCGCCACGTTTGCGAACTACACCAGCTACAGTCGCGGCATCAACGGGATCATGGTCGACGTCGCCAATTCGGCCGGTGCGCCGACGGCCGCCGACTTCGAGTTCAAATTCGGCAACCACGACGATCCCAGCGACTGGGAAATCGCCCCGCCGCCGAGTAGCGTCACGGTCCGACAAGGCGCGGGCGTCGGCGGCTCCGATCGGGTGACGATTCTTTTCAATGCCGACGCCGTCCGGGGGCAATGGCTTCAGGTTACCGTGCCTGAGGGCGGCAACCTCGGGCTGCCTTGGCCGGACGTGTCCTACTTCGGCAACGCCGTCGGCGAGTCGGGCAACTCGCCGGCCGGCGCCAAGATTAACGCCTTCGACATGTTGGGCGTCCGGGACAATCAGCGGACTTTCCTCGATCCGGCGCCCATCGACTTCCCGTTCGACTACGACCGCAACGCCCGGGTTGACGCGACCGACATGCTCATCGCCCGAAACAACACGACGCACCTGCTCAACGCGCTGAGGCTGATAACGGCGCCCGGCTCCGCCCAACGCACCGGGGGAGCCGAGGGGGTATCAGCACATGACGCCGTTTGGAGGCAAGTCGCACGGGGGGGGATGGGCAGCCTTGAGTTTTCGCCCGGCAAATTGGCCTGGCTCCACGAGTATTGCCAAACGACCCCCAAGAAACGGCCGTCGGAAGAAGACGATTCGATCGATATCCCGCTGGACAGATCGGCCGGCGATTAGGTATCCTGTCCGGATGGAGCGGTTCTCCATCACCACCAACTTTCAGGAGAAGCACAGATGAACAAGGACGAGATTCTGGCCAAAGTGGCCGCCGGGGAAATCGGCACCGAGGAGGCCTCCAAGCTCTTGGAAAAAGTGGACCAGGAGAGAAGGAGATCGCTTTATTGCAAGGTCAGCCAAAAGGGCGCCATCAGCGTCTACGGCCTGCAACGGATGCCCGTCACCCTGTACGTCGAACAGTGGCAGCGGCTGTTGGATTTCGCCGGCGAGATTCGCGAGTTTATCACACAGCACGACTCCGAACTCAAGCGGAAGGAAGCCTAAACAAGCGAAATTCCCGTCAGTGAGCAACTGACAAGACGAACTGCAATGCCAATCCAGACTTCAACCGGCGGGCTCTTCCACCCAAAGGACCGTTTCGGCGATCGGATCGGCGTCCCGGTCGGTGTGTATGAGTTTTAGATCCGTGATGATTACGTCGGCGATCACCCGCATGCCGAGGGTATCGTTGATCTGCGCCTGCAACTGACGCTTCAGATCTCCCAGATGGGCGTCGTTTTCGAAGTCGCCGCTCTTGGCCTGCCTGAGCAACTCTTCGACGTCTTGCTGAACGCGAAACCGAAAGTCTTTCAATCGGAGTCGGGCCGCTTGGTCGACGCGATCCAGCAAGGCGATGGCCAGGGAGAACTCGGCGTTGGCCACCCGACCCCCCTCGTTCTTGTTTGCCTCGAACCGGAAGACGCCCAAGCTGATTTCCGGGCCAGGTGTGGGTTGTTGGGACTTTCCCAGAAAATGGTAGTAGGTGAAGCCGACACCGTGGACGATCACCGACAGTCCGATCACGATTGCGATCCACTTTCGGGTCAGAAAACGTCTAAGAGAGCGTTTCTTCGACGAGGTTTTCGGCTGTTCGGCGGTCGACTCTTCCCGCTCGTCCGACGCGTCCTGATTCGTTTCTTCGGCCATTACGCCACCGTCCCCTATTGCCCGGCGCATACACTCCCACGCCAAACGGAATACTACCCGGTAGAAGTGTAGCTTACTCCGCTGCCGCGGCTGCCCATTATTCCTAGCGGGGACGGTAGCCGCAACCAAAGGGGATTAGGAGGTTAGGGGATTAGG
>SDBV01006397.1_pt1 | contig 16332 bp, 7 predicted proteins | sample 2277081 | NCBI WGS metagenome assembly SDBV01 (sample SAMN10402039, study PRJNA504765) | marine sediment metagenome | isolation source: marine sediment core GS10_PC15, 223 cmbsf | place: Arctic Ocean: Southern Knipovich Ridge | collected 2010
TGGGGCCCTGGTGGAGCTCTTCCCCTCGCAGTGTGGGGCAAAGCTCGGGTAGCTCGGTTGGTGCCAGCCGGCGCGGCCACGTTTGCCCCCGTTCGCTCCCGTTGCCCACTGGCCTTCCCCTGCCCTTGATCCGGACTCTATGATAGGATGAGCTACAAGCTTATCGGCCCGGTGGGGTCGTGGCCTGTCCTTTCACATCGAACTGAAGCCAGCGGCAATGCCCATCGACGCCTACTCGCTTTGTCCTTGCGGCACTGGCAAGAAGATCAAGTTCTGCTGTCCCGATCTGCTCGGCGAGTTGCAAACGATCGAACGGATGCTGGAAGGGGGGCAGAACATTGCCTGCCTGAACCACATCGAGCATCTTCAGCAGCAGGAGCCGGGCCGGGCGTGCCTGTTGGCGCTCAAGGGGATGCTCTATCGGGCCCTGGGCCGGTGGGAGGAGGTCCGTGCCAACGCGGCCACCTTCGTGGAAAAGCACCCCCAAAATCCGTCTGCCCTGGCCGAATCGGCCATCGCTGCGGCCCCCTTACAAGGCGGCAGTGCCGCGGCGGGAATCTTGCAGGGGGCGATAGCCGCCTGCGACGGAGGGATCCAGTCCCGCGTCTACGAAGCCATCGGTATCGTGGCCCAGGTCTTGCTGTCCGAGGGTCAGTGGCTGGCCGGCCGTGCACTGCTGCAATTGCAGACGGCGATCCATCAGGACGACGAGCAGCCGGTGGAGATGCTGATCGAGTGCAACCGGTCGGCGGATGTTCCGCTGCTGCTGAAGGACGACCCGGTCGTGGAGCCGTGTCCTGAGGATGCGCCCTGGAAGGATCGATTCGAAGAGGCGGTGGCGCCGGTCGCATTGGGCCACTGGCAAGCGGCGGCCGGCAAGCTGGCTGCCCTGACGGAAGAGGTGCCCGACTCTCCGGCGATCTGGCGGAACCTGGCCACACTCCGCGGCTGGCTGGCCGACACGTCCGGCTGCACCCACGCCCTGCAAGAGTACGCGGCCACGGAGGTCGCTCTGGAGGACGCCGTCGAGGCCGAGGCCCGGGCGATGCTCCTGGCGGAGAGCCCTCTGGGTGATCCGTTGGAGATCCTGGCCGTGACCTTTCCGATCCAGCAGATCGAGCATTTCCAGGCCGCCCTGGCGCTGGAATCGCGGGTGGTGGAGTTTCCGCTGGATCCGTCTGCGATGGGCGACGACGACACCCCGCCGCCCAGGGCTGCCTACATGGTGCTCGATCGCCCCATTTCCGAGAAGGCCGAGGACCTTACCCTGCAGACCGTTCCCCGCCTTCTCGCCCAGGCGACGCTCTACGGCCGCCAGACGGATCGCGAGGCGCGGCTGGAGGTCGTAGGCGTGTCCCGGGACGATCTGGAACAGCTTCAGACAGTGCTCGAGGAAACTGTTGCCGATGCACTTGATCTGCAGTCTGGGAAAGAAGAGGTAATCGCGCGGACGTCGGCCAGCCACCAGTTGCGCCAGCGCAACTGGCACCTGCCCAGGGATACCACCGCCGAGCAGCTCGCGTCGCTGGCCGCCGCACATACACGCGATGCCCTCCTGGAGCGTTGGCCGCAATTGAAACTGGGGATCTTCGAGGGGCGGTCTCCGGGCGAGGTGGCCGGCGACGAGTCCTGCCGGGTGAGGCTCCTGGCGGCGATGATGGTGCTGGAATCCTGGAGCGAACGGGTTCCGGGCGAATTTGACTTCAACCAGTTGCGCAGCCGCCTCGGTCTGCCGGTCCTCGAGCCAATCAATCCGAACGGCGAGGAGATCCAGAGCGTGCCGCTGGTACGGCTGTCGCGAGTGATGGTGGAGCAGGCCTCCGACGAGGACCTCTGCCTGGGATACCGTCGCGCCGTGGCGTTTGGTGCCACGGCGGCACAGCAGAAGTACGCCCGGGCCATCTTGGACCGCACCAGCCTGGCCGGCAGTACGGAACAGCTTCGCTCCTATCGCACGCTGGCCGAGACCGAAGCAAACTCGGAGAAGGCACTTCAGTACATCCAGCAGGGGCGCAGCGCCGCCGAGTCGGCCGGGCAGTCTTGCGCGTCGTGGGACCTGATGGAATTGTCGTTCCGCTTCGCTCGAGGCGAGTCCAGCCACTTGCAGCAGTTGGTCGAGCACCTTCAGGCACGCCACATCGAGGAGCCGGGCGTGGCGGAGGCGCTGACGCAGTTCCTGGTCGGCGCGGGGGTAATTCACCCCGACGGCACTCCCGTTCAGCCGCCACCCCGAGAGGAGCTGCCTATGGCCGCCGGGGTCGAATCGAGTGACGAATCGCGCAAGCTCTGGACGCCCGGCAGCGAACAGCCCGGCGGCGAAAAAAAGCTCTGGACCCCCGACTGAGATCGTTCAAACCCACCCGCCCATTCGGTGGGACACGAAGCTGCCCCACCGATGGGAGGAGGCCCCAGACCGCCGACTGCACACGAACCGGACCACCCGCGATACCGTAGAATCAGGATCGGCCTTCCCACGCTCTCTGGCGTTGCCGTAGATCCGGCAGACTGGTTGTTCTTCCACCAGCCACGGCTACCTCGGATGTTACACCTGAAAGACGTCCACAAATCGTTTGTCCAGCCGGACGGCACACAATTGCCGATCCTGGACATCGCCGAATTCCACGTCGGCGCCGACGAACAGATGGTGCTGGTCGGCCGCAGCGGGTCGGGCAAGACCACGCTGTTGCACGTGATCGCGGGGATCAGCCGTCCGGACTCGGGGCGGGTGAGGGTCGACGACTGGGAGATCACGCTGTTCTCGGAGGCCGAGTGCGATCGGTTCCGGGCGGAGCGGATCGGCTACGTCTTCCAGACCTTCAATCTCCTGCCGGGCTTCTCTGCTCTGGAGAACGTATTGTTGGCCATGCGGTTCGTTCGGGGTCGGCCGGATAAGGCCCGGGCACGGCAACTGCTCGACCGGGTGGGGCTTGGGCACCGGATGACGCACAAACCGGCCATGCTCTCGGTGGGCGAGCAGCAGCGCGTGGCCGTGGCCCGGGCCCTGGCCAACAGGCCCAAGATTCTTCTGGCCGACGAGCCCACGGCCAACGTCGACGCGGGCAACCAGCAGCAGGTTCTGGATCTGATCCGCCAGACGTGCAAAGAACAAAACGTGGCCCTGGTGCTGGTCACCCACGCGGCCGAAGTGGCCCAACAGTTCGAGCGAGTGGACCAATTGGAAAAAATCAACCGAGCGGCGGCAAGCTGATGAATTATCTCATTTCTTGGGTCGAGCAGTTTGCGGGGCTGTTGAAGATCGCCTGGCGGAGTATTCAGCAACGGGCCTTGGCTTCGGCACTCACCGCCGTGGCCATGGGGCTGGGGGTGGCCCTGGTGGTGGCCGTGCTGGTGATCTATGCAGTTATCTCCCAGTCGTTCGACCGCCGGGCGGGAGGGTACGACTTGATCGTGGGCAAGCAGGGCAGACCGCTGCAACTCGTGCTGAACACCGCCTACTACGTGGGCGATCCGGTCGGAAACATCCCCTACAGCTACTACACGGAGTTGACCGAGGGGCCGTACGCGTTTCACGTGGAGAGGGCCGTGCCGATCTGCATGGGACACAGCTACGCAGAAGAAGGCTACCCGGTCGTGGGCACCTCGCCAGAGATGTTCGATCTGAAATACCGCCGCGGCAAAGCGTACGAGTTCGCCCAGGGCTCCAGTTTTAAGGCAGATGCCATGTACCATGCGGTGGTGGGCTCGGCCGTGGCCAGCCAGCAGCGCTGGAAGATTGGCACGGAGTTTCAGGCCATTCACGGGACGACCGCCACGGGCGGCCAGCCCCACGACCAGAAGTTCAAGGTGGTCGGCATCCTGAAACCCACCGGCACGCCCAACGACCGGGCCCTGTTCGTAAACTTCATAGGTTTCAGTGCCCTTCATTCCGATGATTCTGAACGCGACCGGGATCACGACCACGACCACGCGCACGCGCCGGATCAGCCGGAGGAGATTACGGCGATCTTGGTCTGCATCGACCCGAACAGTCTCCGCGGGGCCGAGAAGGTCGCCCACGAAATCAACAAGGGCTCGGTTGCCCAGGCTGCAATCCCCACACGTGTGATCGACGAGTTCCTCGAAAGCATCATCGGCAACATCCAGTTGGTCCTGTTGATCATGGCGGTGCTGATTGTGGTGGTGGCGGGCATCGGGATTATGGTCAGCATCTATAATTCGATGAGCGACCGGCGTCGCGAGATTGCCATCATGCGGGCGCTGGGCGCCGGGCGGCTGACCGTGATGATCGTGGTCCTGATGGAGTCGATCTTGCTCTCGCTGGGTGGTGGGCTCTTGGGGTTGCTGTTGGGCCACGGGCTGATCGCAGTACTCTCGCCCGTGATCGTCGAGCAGACGGGAGTGGCCGTCGGTCTGTTGCACTTCCGACCGATTGAGCTAATTTTGATACCGGGTCTGATCGCGTTGGCTTCCCTGGTCGGCTACCTTCCGGCGGTGGCCGCTTATCGCACCGACGTTGCCCGATCGCTGACCGCCACGCCATGAGCAGCCCAGTATGAGCAGCCCAGTATGAGCAGCCCAGCACACCACGGCCCGATCGACCAGCCCGCCCGCAATGGCGGTGGAAAGCCCCGCCGTTATCGCACCCTAAGCGCGATGGCGGTGGCCAGCCTGGCCTTCGGCGTGCTCTCCTCGCTGACCGTGTTGCATTGGACCGTGGGGTTGATTCCGGCCGTGGGTGTTCTGTTGGGCTATCTGGCTTTGCGGCGGATTGCGCAGGTTCCGGAGGAAATGACCGGGCGGGGGCTGGCCTTCAGCGGACTGATCTTGTCGGTGGTCTTCGGGACCTTCGGTTGCACCGTGCTGGCAGTTGCCAAGGCCAGGGAGTTTCCGTCCGGCTACGATGAACTTACCTACCGGGATCTCCAGCCCGACTCCAACGTGCCGGGCGAGCGGATTCCGCCGAAGGCCTACGATTCCCAGTATGTCCCCCTGCGTGACAACAGGGTGGGCATCAAAGGTTACATGGTGCCCACTCGATATCAGGCGGGTCTGAAACAGTTCATCCTCTGCCCCTCCATTTCCAACTGCGGGTTCTGTACCCCCAACCCCAAACCGACCGAGATGGTGCTGGTGAGGCTGCAGGGAGACCTCGAGGCCAGGTATACCACCCATGAAATCAAGGTGGGCGGGAAATTTCGCGTCGACGAGGCCTCACCCTTCGGTGTGCCGTACCGGCTCGACGCCGACTACCTGCGATGACCCAGGGACCCCAGAGGCGCAATTCACCGGCCCGTTCCGGGGGATGTTTCGCGGAAATTAGACCTGTCCCGTTTTTCGTTCTCCCTTTTCCTGACCCGGCCGGGCCGGTATACTAAGTAGACTTAAGTGTTGTGCGTTCTTGATCTTGCTCCGCGGCTGGCAGTCGCCGCGCGGGAATATGTTGCAACTGGTAGTTGGCGGTCGGCAGCGCATGTCCGAGTACATTGTGCGATACGGGGCGATGCGGTTTCTGGGGGTCTTCAAGGCCGCTGACGGTGAGCGATACCAACGGGGGGGCAGGGTGATCGTGCGAACCGACCGCGGGCTGGAGGCTGGCGGCGTCTTGTGCGCGAGCAGCCCCGAGGTCGTCCAGCGGATAAGGGACCCCGGCGAGGGGCAGATTCTCCGCCGGATGACCTCGGAAGATATCCACGAGCTTTCCAAAATCGAAGACCAGGCAGAGCAAGAGTTGAAGGTCTGCCAGGGATTCGTCGATAAGCTCCGCCTCCAGATGCAACTGGTCGACGTGGAGCACATCTTTGGCGGCGAGCGGATCGTGGTATACTACCTGGCCGAGAATCGCGTCGATTTCCGCGAACTGGTGAGGATGCTGGCCGGCGAATTCCAGACCCGAATAGAAATGCGGCAAATCGGGGTCCGCGACGAGGCCAAGTTGCTGGCCGACTTCGGCGACTGCGGCAAGTCGGTCTGCTGCAACAGCCATCTGGTCCAGATGCCGCCGGTCTCCATGAAAATGGCCAAATTGCAGAAGGCCACGCTGGATCCGACCAAGATTTCCGGGCGATGTGGCCGGCTGAAGTGTTGTCTGAGGTACGAATACGAGACCTACGAACGGATCCAAAAGGAACTGCCCCCCCTGGGCTCCGAGGTGATCACGCCCGAGGGCCGGGCCAAAGTGATCGGACACGAAATCCTCACCGGGCAACTTCTGATAGTCACCGAAGACCGGCGCCGCATCCTGATCGACCTCGACCAGGCCTCGCCCTTACCAACCGAATCCGAAAAAGAGAACCAGCAGTCCCGTTAGCACCCAACTCTCGAGCATCGACACTTCAGTCGACGGCTCAAGTCCCACGGACCAGCGGTCATTGCCTCCATGCTCGATCCAGCCCACCCGATCACCGAACTGCTCAAAGAGGACAGCCGCTACGCGTTCGAGGCGTACGTGTTCCTCTTCGAGGCCCTGGGCTACGCCCAGAACGTGCTGAACATGGGCACCGAAAGCCCCAGCGAGGCGACCGGCCAGCCCGAGCAAGAGAGCGAGGAGGAGCAGGTTGCCGAGCGACACGTCACCGGTCAGGAACTGTGCGAGGCCGTCCGCCGGTTCGCCATCGAACAGTACGGTTACATGGCCAAGACTGTACTGAACAGTTGGGGGCTGACGAAGACCGGTGATTTCGGCGAGATCGTCTTCAATCTGATCCGGATCGGCCAGATGCGCAAGACCCCCCGCGATTGCCGGGAGGACTTCAACGACGTCTACGACTTCGACACGGCCTTCGAGCAAGAGTTCAAGATCACGCCGCCGGAGTAATCTCTGGCAGAAAGTGAAGGCCCCCACCATCAGCCGCCGCACCAGACGACCCGCCGCCCGACGGCCCAAAGACAATTCCCGCCGCGGAGCACGGCCCGCGGCCGACGACGCTCGCGACCCGCCCCCAAGGCTTCCCCGGCCGAGAAAATGGCTCCTGGCAGGGGCGGTCATCATGCAGACCGCCTGGATCGGCTTGCTAATCGTGCTGGCCCTGCTGGGCTAGCCGAAGCTCCTTCGGCCGCAGGTCCAGACCCCCGCCCGGGAAGATGGCCAGGCGGTGCTGCCTTTCTTGACGCGACCAGCCGACGCGGCTTTGCGAACCGTGGTCGGAGGGGGAACGTATCAATTTTGCCGGCTGTTTCTGCGATTCATGACTCAGAAACGCGACGCCGGCGGGGTCGGAGTGATGCGCAAGGGCAACTCGCGGTTCGTCGGCCGTGGCAGTGCCAAGGCTGACGGGGAGATGCAAGTTGTTTTCCGGGTTGGACTTAGGTAGATCTTGCCGCGTCGTAGCAGGTTTCGGCACCCGAAGTGCTTTTTTACAGGCCGTCATGTTCCACTCCGCCGGCTGGCCCCGCCAGTCGTGCCTTGCGCTTTAGAGGACCGCACCTTGCCAAAGACCACCCGCTCGGCTGCTCGCCGCAAAACTGCCCGTCGCAAGCCGACCCCCCAACCTGTCCGCAGCAATCCTGGCGGCCGCGGCAGAACCGGGCCGGTCGACGAAATCCCGCCGGCGGAAATCCCGGTCGAGGAAGTTCACTCCGACGACGAGTTCAACGACGAGTACCATGTCGCGCACACCGGCAAGGACGATCAGATCGAGGACCCGGTGCGGATCTACCTGATGCAGATGGGGGAGATTCCGCTGTTGAGTCGCCGGGAGGAGATTTCCGCTGCCCGGCGGATCGAGCGCAGCCGGAAACGGTTCCGCCACGATCTGCTGGCCACCGACTACGTGTTGCACGCCGCCACGCAACTGCTCCAGCAGATTCGCGACGGCAAGCTGCGGCTGGATCGCACGATCGAAGTCTCTGTGATCAACCTCAAGGAGAAACGCCGGCTGATTAAGCTGTTGGTTCCGAACCTGCACACCCTGGAGCATCTGCTGAAGCAGAACCGGCGGGATTTTGCCGTGGCCATCAACAAGCGCCGGCCCCGCGAGACCCGTCGCTTGGCCTGGCGCCGGATGGTCAGACGCCGCGGCAAGGCCGTGCGGCTGATCGAAGAGCTGGGACTGCGCACTCGCCGATTGCAGCCGATGTTGGAGAAACTGAAGCAGATCTTGCAGCGGATGGACGATTCGAGCAAACAACTTGCCGAACTCGGCGACCACCCCAACGCCGCCCGCCGCCGCACGGAACTCCACGGCGAACTGGCGTATCTGATGCGGATTACCCTGGAAAGCCCGGTCACGCTTCGCCGCCGGGCCCGCCAAACCACCGCCCTGTTGAAGGAGTACGAAGCGGCCAAGCGTCACCTTTCGGCCGGCAATCTCCGCCTGGTCGTCTCCATCGCCAAGCGATACCGAAACCGCGGTTTGAGCTTCCTGGACTTGATCCAGGAGGGGAACACGGGCTTGATGCGGGCGGTCGACAAATTCGAGTGCGAGCGGGGCTACAAGTTCTCGACCTATGCCACCTGGTGGATTCGCCAGGCGATTACCCGCGCTATTGCCGACCAGAGCCGCACCATCCGCTTGCCGGTCCACATGATCGAGAGCATGAGCAAGGTCCGACGCGCTACCCGAGAACTGCTCCAGAAGCACGGGGCGGAACCGTCGGTGGAGCAGACCGCCGAGGCCACCGGAATGTCGGTCGACGAGGCCACCTGCGTGCTGCGGATGACCCGCCAGCCGCTTTCGCTGGATCAGCCGGTGGGCGAGCACGACGACACGTACTTTGGCGAGTTCTTGGAAGACTATCGCGAGCACGACCCCCTGTTGGGGATCAGCCATGAGATGCTCAAGTCGCGGATCGCCCACGTCTTGCAGGCGTTGGACTATCGCGAGCGGGAGATCCTTCGGCTGCGATACGGATTGACCGACGGATACGCTTACACTCTGGAAGAGGTCGGCAAGATCTTCTCCGTCACCCGCGAACGCGTCCGGCAAATCGAGGCCAAGGCGGTCCGGGCGTTGCAGCATCCGATCCGCGCCAAGCAGTTGGCCGGCTTCGTCGCCAGCCCGCTGCTCGCACCGCTGAAGACTCCGCCGGCAGCCACGCACACCGGCAGCCCGGCCCCCATAGAAAACGTGTAGCCGGGCCGCCCGCGGCGGTCGGCTCAACTCAGCCCCCCCCGAGCCACTCCGCAGCAGGCATGATCGCCGGCGCCGGGGCTGATTCTCCCTCTATGCGTCGCCAAGCTTCGGCAGACGTCGCCGCGCCCCCAGAGGCCCGGGCACGCCTTCCGCGTCATCCCCGCTATGGAAGGGTGCCCGGCCAAGGCACAGTTCAGGGGCACCCCACCAACGGTGGATCCCGGCTGGAAGTCGCCAATATCTGGGCAGAAACGCGTGCAACCCGTCTGCGGTCCTCGCTGCGACGCCCTGTGTCGCTCCGCGCGACTGGATTCCCCGCCTCCTGGAATCGACGTAACCCGCTGCGACACAGTAAGTTCTGCTTCGCCGACGCGAGGCGCTCTAGCAGCTCTTCACCGGCGGAGGGGATGGGACCGGCGCCGATGGACGCCTTTAGCGGAGCTTCACATCCTGGGGGCCACAACTCCTTTCAGTAAATAGAGTTAGGCCAGGACAGAGATTTCTTTCAGAAGGGAAGAACGCGGACATCTGAACCGGAATAGCCCACATATTCTGCCAATCCCGTTCGAGCGGATCAACGCGAAATGCTTGCATATTCTGCCAGTTTTGATAAATTAGTAAGTGTGTGCAGGCGTCGTGTCGCAAGGATTGGTCGGTGCGCTATATGCCGGTAACCGTGTTCGCGGGCGGCGCGCACCAGCGGTTTTTTCTGCCGGCTAATGCGTCGCGGCGTTTCCGTCGGTGAATGACCTCGGGTACTCTTCTTTTTTTCTATGGAGGCGTGGTGATGAATAGGTTGATCGCAGCAGTCATTGGGGCTGGTCTTTTGCTGGCACTCGCCGGCCCGACCCAGGCGGCCCTTGTCTTGTACCTTGGCAACGACCCGGCGGTGAACGACGCCACGACGATCGCTCAACTCACGGCCTGGGGCCATACCGTCACCGCCATCGATGACGACGCCGACGCCAACGACGGCAGCGACGCCGTGGGAATGGACCTGGTGATCATCTCTTCGACCGTCACTTCGGGCGACATAGGCACCACTTACAGTGACCAGAACGCCGCGTTTGCGGATATGTTTATCCCGACTATCCACTGGGAGGAGGCTCTCACCGATGAAATGTTGTTCAGCGCCGGTGCCGGCACCATGGACGCCCAGACCACAATCAGCATTACCGCTGAAGGCGTTGGTCACCCCCTGGCCAACTTCCTGCCCCTGGGAGACGTGGTGGTTTCGGATACAAGCAAGCAATTCAGCCTCCTCGATGACGACCCCGCCAATACCGCGCCGGACCTGACCATAGTCGCGCGGGGACCCGACAACAGGCCGGCGATTAGCGTGATGGAATTCGGAGGCCTGTTGAACGACGGGATGACCAAGGCCCGAGCCCGGCGAATCCAATGGTTCGCCAACGCCGATACGCTTGCCGACCTGAATCCGGCCGGGGTTGGTCTATTCCAGGCCGCCGTAGACTACGCCCTCGCGTACACGCCCCCTCCGATCCTGGTCTGGAACGGCGCCGCGACGGGTAATTTCAACGACACGACCAAATGGAACGACAGCAACGGCAATCCCGCCGGCGTATCTCCCGGCCCCAACAATAGGGTCAAGATAGTGGGCGACGGGCTGGGGGTCAGGATGATCACGGTGACTGGCCCCGCGGAAGTCTTCAGTGTGGAGGGAACCGGCGGCCAGCCCGGCTTCTTTAACTGGCTGGAGGTGGCGGCCGGCCAGAGCTTCACCGCCACCGGCGGGTTGAAAATGGGCGGCGACTGGAACTACATGGTCCTCAACGAGGGCTCGCAGCTAAACGTCGGCAGTCCCGGCGTGACCAGTGAGATCTACGCCTTCTGGTATTTCGGCAATGCCACGGTCAACATGCAGGGCGACCTGAAGGTCGTCAATAACCTTTCCGACGATTTTACCCCGGGGAGCCTCACCAAGGAAGGGCCGGGAACCCTCTTCCTCGACAATACCGTGACCCCCGGCGTGGAGATGCCACAGTCGTTCCTCAGGATCGTGGGAGGCACGGTCAAGGCCTTCGGTAGTGATCCGTTGGGTGGCTCGACAAAGGTCGTGTTGGCAGGCGGTGATCTCGAGCTCGACGCCCCCATCGTGCCGGGTGCGGCGCCGGGTGGGGCCCTGGCCTGGTTGTCGTTCAACGATCCCGCCCTTCCGGGCAACGACGACAGCGGCAGTGGAAATTTCGGTATCGTGACCGGTCCCACGTCCACGCTCGACGCCATTCAGGGCGTTGCCCTGGAGTTCGACGGCGACAACGACTCCGTCAGCTTCGGACAGCCCAGCCCGCTTGATACGATCGACACGGCTTCCGCCATGACCGTGGCAATGTGGTTCAAGCGGGTGACGGAAAATCCGTCTCCTAACGACGCCGACACCAACCACGGGATCAACAACGTGCTGTTGGCCCATTCGAGCGACGATACAGGCGACACTTTCGAGCTGGGTACACAAGGGAATCAGATCGAGTTATACATCGATTCCCAGAGTGGAGGTAACGACACCCTAAGGGAGACGATCCCGGGTGGGATTGCCAACGGCGTTTGGCACCACATCGCGCTCACTTACGACAGTAGCCAGAGCAGCAAGGAAGTGTCGCTCTACTGGAACGGAGAGTTGATTAGGGAATGGGGTGCCCCCAACGGGAACCTTGATTCCCGCAGCAACGCGGGAGACACGCCGTGGGCAATCGGTCTGGCCAGGCCCGATCGCGGCGATCCTTGGGCTGAGTTCGGCGGTATAATAGACGAATTCTACCTCTATGATAGGGCCCTGACCGCTGCGGAGATTGCCCCCATGGCGGGCGAGAAGCCCTTGGACATGGGCACGGTCGCGGTCACGGTCGCCGCCGATTCCGGGCTGACTCTGAATGCCTCAGGCATCGTGCCCTTTGCCGGGCTGAGGCTGGAGGAGGGGATCGTGAGGATCGGAGACCAGCCCGATCTTGTCCGGTTCACCGGCGGCACCGACGTTCCGAAGTTCACCGGGGCCCCTGGGGAGCCGGCCGACGGCAGGACCGTGGGCGTGAATTCCCAGGTGGCCGTAGACCTCGGCCCGATCGACGCCCATGATTCCTCGGCCACGATCGCCAAGTACGGCCCGGCCGATCTGGTGCTGGATCCGGCCAACACGGGCCTGGACTCCGCCACCATCGCGCCCATGGGAGGCCGGACCATCGCCGTGATCGGCCCGGGCGTCAACCCGATCGGGGCAGCGACCCTGGAGTTTCTCGCGCCCGATCCGAGCTCTTTGGTTGCCTCCTATTCGTTTGACGACGCGGGCGATCTGGGCCACGACGGCTCGGGCAACGGCTACGACGGTGCACTGGTGGCCGACCCCAGTGCCGTCGCCGGTCAAGTCAACGGGGCGATTCAGTTCGACGGAGTCGATGACGGCTTGGATTTGAACCAAGGAGGCAGCATCTTCGAGGACGCCGTCAGTGCCCGCTCGGTCGACCTGTGGATCAATCAGGACCCGTTGAATTCCGCCGGTGCCCAGATGGTCTACGACGAAGGCGGTGCGACCAACGGCTTTAGCATCCAAGTCGTGGACGGGATCCTGCAGGCTCGAATCAAGTCGGGCGCCTCGATCACCGACGTCGGCGGCGGCGCCCCCCTGGCTGCGGGCTGGCACCACGTGGTGGCTGAGTTCGCGGATTGGGCCTTTACCCTCTCCCTGGATGGCGCAGAGGTCGGTACGGCGGCTGCTTTCGACCAGATCCCCAATCACACGGACAACGCGGGGATCGGCTACCAGAATAGCGACAGCACTTACGGCGGGGCCGGCGCCAGCGGATTCTTCAACGGGTCGATCGATGAGGTCATTATTCAGGGTAGCAATGCGGTGACTGGCGGCGAGCTTGTGCTCTCCAGCTCCGATGGCAGCGACATTCTCCTGAACAATCCCATCATCGTGGGCAGCCCCGGCACGCTGACCGCGTCCGACTACAGCGGGGCGGGCGGCTCGCCGACCGTGACCCTGGCGGATCTCAGCCTCAACGCCGTGCTGACGCTTAACGCCACCGACGGCTACGGCTTCTTGATTCCCGACCCGGTGACTGCACCCACCGGAGGGCTGATTCTGTCCGCCGGCGAGACGGAGGTCGGGGGCGCTTTGAACGTGGCCGTCCTGGAAGTCGACGGCGGCACGTTGAACCGCGGGCTGGTTGAACACGACATTGTCGTCTCCAGGAGCCTGAGACTGATCACCGACTCGCTGGACCTCACCGGCCAGGTGCCCGTGCCTATCACCACCGACACCACCGTGGTGATCGGCAGCGGCCAGACCCTCGCGATCAACGGGCCGTTTGACGGCGCCGGCCTGGACGCCACCGGCACCCTGACCCAGATCGGTCCCCAGGACATCACCGTCAGTAACTTCCTCACCGTCGGCTCAGACATCGACGTCAGCGGCGCCACGCTGACCACCACCGGGGCCGACGTGACCGTCAACGCCGGCTCGCTGACCGCCACCAACGCGGTGTCGGCCGACAACGTCGACGTCAACGGCGGCACGTTCAACGCAGGTGCCGCACTGACGGCCGACGACGACGTGGACGTCGACGGCGGCCGGCTCCACGTGGCCGGCCCCCTGGAAGTCGGCGACCGCCTTCGCGTCCGCACGGGCGGCACGCTCAACGCGGACGGCACCCTGGAGGTCGGCGGCAACTTTCTCGTTCGCGGCGGCGCCAGCACCGCCAACATCGCCGGCGCAGTGACCGTCGCCAACCGACTGGACCTCGGCAACGGCGAGCTTAACGTAGGCGGCGACGTGACGGCCGCCGATCTGATCGTCTCCGGCGGCGCCTTTAACGCGGCCGCCCTGGTGACCGTCGCCGCAAGCCTGGACGTCTCCGGTGGCGCCTTCAATGCCTCCGGGAACGTCACGGCCGCTACCGCCTACGCCACCGGCGGCGCCCTGAATCTCATCGACGGTGCCGAGTTGGCCGTCGACAACATGGTGATCGAGCCGGGCGCTACGGTGAACACCGGGGCGGGCCGGGTGATCGTGAGCAACGTCGGGGGACTGAAACTCCGCGGAATCACTTATAGCACCGATTCGGGCAGCTTCAACGCGGAGGGGACCGATCTGGACGCCCAGGCCAATCTCGTCGTCACCGAGCCGGGCAGCATACTCGGCATCGATGTCCCACGCATTCCAGTCCCCGAGGCGCTGGTTGCTCGCTGGGCGTTGGACGAGTCGAGCGGAACCCTTGCCGCCGATTCGTCCGGCAACGGACGCGACGGCACCCTGACCAATTACGCCGATCCCGATTCGGCCTGGGTCCCGGGCAAGATCGGCAATGCGCTGCAGTTCGACGGCAACGACACCGACGACGACGGCGACTACGTGCTCGTGAACGGCTACACGGGGGTCTCGGGCACCACCCCGCGGACCATGGCCGCTTGGATCAAGGCCACCCGCGTTGAGTCGGAGATCATGTCCTGGGGCTTGAACAACAATGGAGAGAAGTGGGTCTTTCGGGTCCAGGACAGCAACGGGACCGGCGGGGCCATACGCGTGGAGGTCAACGGCGGTTACGTCGTCGGGAGCACGGTCGTCAGCGACGACCAGTGGCACCACGTTGCGGCCGTGTTTCCGGTCGACTCGGACCCCAACGTCCTTGACGTACTGCTCTACGTGGACGGCGTGCTCGAAGGCTACAGCGCGACCAACGACGAGCCGATTGATACGGCAGTCGGCAATGACGTTCGCCTCGGCACCGAGACCTGGAACGACGGCCGCAGTGCCCAGGGGTTGATGGACGAGATGTTCGTCTACAACGTCGCACTTGATATTGACGACCTGAACGTCCTTTACCAGGCCGGCCTGGACGGCGCCTACAGCAACGCGGTGCCCGCGGATCTGCCGGACACCAATCTCCTGGTGACTGTCAGTGCCACGATCCAGCCCAGCAATACCGGCTCGGTGAGCGTGGGCGGTCTGGCGGTGGCCAACGATGCCACCGCGACCCTGGGGGCCGGACCTTCAGGCTACAGCTTCGGAACCGTGGGCGGCCAGGGCACGATAGCCGGCGATTTCTCGCTTACCGGCATGTTCGCCCCGGGCACCGACGGCATTGGAACCTTGAACGCCGATAACGTGGTGATGGAGGACGGTTCGGGCTACGAGTGGGGGCTGAGCGACGCGGGCAGCGACCTGGTCAACGTCGCCGAGTTGAACGTGGCCGGAGGATGGACCCTGGTCCCGCGGGATGAGGGCGCCGCGATCGGCGCCCATGACCCCACCACCGAGTTTGTGCTGATTGATTACGACACCCTGGTCGGCGACGCCGTGGCCGGTGTCTCCTTCGATCTCGGTGACGTGGAGCACTGGGTCTGGAGCGGGGGGAGCCCCGAGGTAGTAGACGATGGCAGCCGCGTGCTGGTGAAGGGCCTGGCGGAAGTCATCGAGTTCCAGTGGGCACTCGCCGGCGGCGGCTCGTATAACGTTGCGTCAAACTGGTTGAACAACAACCTCCCGGACGGCGTGGACGCCGAGGCCAAGTTCCTGGAGAAGATCACCGGCGCCAGCACCGTGACCGTGGATACGCCGGTCACGGTGGGTCTGATGAAGTTCCGCAACGCCGGCCAGAGCTACACGATCGGCGGCACGGAGAGCATCACCATGGCGGCATCCGCCACAGACCCCCTGATCCTCGTCGAGCAGGGCAGTCACACCATCTCGGCCCCGCTCGAGTTTACCGCCCTGACGATCGAGGCCCAAGGCGGAACCAGTCTGACGCTGGCCCAGACGGGACTCTTTCACGGAGACCTGACCAAGACCGGCGCCGGCAATCTGGTCCTGTCCAGTGGATTGCTGATGACCGGTGCCCTGAACGTCGCCCAGGGAGTCGTCGAATCTGGTGACGAAGTCTTTGCCCTCAAGGGCGGAGACATCACCTTGGGCGCGGGGACCCTGCAGGTCCTCGGCTCCGTCAACCGCCGCGTGATCGGCGGTCCCGCCAGCACGCTGGAAGCCGTCGGCAACATGTCCATCGGCGATACGAACAGGTCAGATGGGTACGACTTCCAGGGCAAGCTGAAGATCGGTTCCCACATCGTGGGCCTGATGGACAGCGACCTGGCCGAGGTCTTCCGCGGCGCGACCATCGCCGGGGGTACCCTGGGCAGCGTGATGGGGATCGAGTTGCAATCCGGTACGGTCTTCCAGCGGACGATCAAGGGCCCCGGCACGATCGCCGGGAATGTCCGGTTCAACGGTTCCTCCGTGGCGGGTATTAGCCTCGCCCAGCCGCTCGTGTTCCCCGGCGTCGTG
>SDBV01006398.1_pt1 | contig 16330 bp, 42 predicted proteins | sample 2277081 | NCBI WGS metagenome assembly SDBV01 (sample SAMN10402039, study PRJNA504765) | marine sediment metagenome | isolation source: marine sediment core GS10_PC15, 223 cmbsf | place: Arctic Ocean: Southern Knipovich Ridge | collected 2010
AGAAGCCGTGATAATAATATAATTACAGTAAGAATGAGAAATAATATCCATATAATTAAAAGTATAGTTTCCTCTATCATCTAAAAACTATATATATTAATCCCATCCAAATAAGACTCGATACAAATATACCTATTAAAAATCCCCAGGTAAAAGAACGATCCTCTATTCTGTCAAGAATCTCATTGGTAGTTAAAATTGATATTGCATCAGCCTCTCTTTTTATATCTTCCATATTTCTTTCTGCTAATTCTTTGTTCATATCTTTTCGTTTTCCTTTAAAATTCGTTCCACTGTAAACGTTTTTTATGTCCCGACGTTTCCGTTTCCGGCAAGATTTTGTCAACTTCGATTCGGACTATGCAAAAAATAAAAGTTGGCTTAAAACGTAAACTTGAAGTCAAAAAAGCCAAAAATAAATAATGACAGCAACCAGAACTAAACTGCCGTAACAGCGACATATCTCCCACCGGGAGAATATTTTACGCTGTCAGAACTTAGACTGATTGTGACCCCACAGCCAAATTCTCCAGTGATAGTTTAGTTTTGTCATTTGATTTTTTCTTTCTTCTTTATGTCTTCTGCTTCCTTGATAACAGAAAGTACGTATTCAAAATCAACATCATCAGTAGGAACTTTTTCTACTTCTTTTAACATATTCAAAAGATTGTCTCTGCTTTCCTTTAGTGGCTTAATGTGAAGTAATATATATTCACTTGCTTCTACAAGTCTTTTTGATTCTTTTTTGAGAGCTTTGTTTTCATCCTTGAGTTGTTTTATTTCTTTGGCTTGACGACCGATGTATTCTCTGTCTAATGTATTCATTTGGTTTCTTTCTCCCATCCCATAATTTTGTATTTCAAAAAGTTTCCTACTTGAGCTGCAATGTCACAATGAACTTTATTTGTCCCGTAAGTTGTCAGGTGTTCTATGCCTCCCTTCCCTGTCTTTCTTGCGAATATAAATACTTGTTCATAGTCATATTTTTCTGCAATACTTTTTGCCGTTGAAATTGGTATTGGTTTACTCATTTGGTTTCTTTCTCCTTTGCTTCTTTACCAAGTTTTCTCAATTTTAGCTAATTGTTTTTGAACAACAAATTTTATAGCTTTTAATTCATCTCCTGTATCTAGTATTGCATCAAACACTTCATCTTCTATTTCCTGTCTGACCTTAATAAGTATTTTTTCCATGAATGTTTTTATAGTAACCCTATCTATTTGTTTTCTTCTAAACTCTTTATATTCAGCAGTAGACCATTTACCATTAATCCATCTACTGTTTATTTTTACTTCATCTGTTCTCGGTACGTATTGTTTTTTTGCTATTGTGCTTTCTATTGTACGTTTTTGTTGATACGATAATGTGTCTCCACCTACTTTCAACAGGTCTTCTAGTACAGTTTTATCCTTTGTACCAATATCTCTACTTATTGATTCCTGTAATTTTTCTTTAATCTTTTTTGATAGTGGTTTAAACTTCATTTAATTAACCATTATTTATATCATAATCGAACCTGCAATCTTTGCACAGTATTGGATGTAAATTTTCTTTAAGCCAAAACGCAACATTTATAGGAAGATTGAAACTATGTTCTGGTGTTTTTTTATTTGGACAATATTTATTTGTACATCTACACTTAAAGTAAATTTCTTTTTTACTTTTTTTAAATATTTTAAACATAATATCAATTCATATCCTTAATTTAGTTAAAAAATATGGCAAGGGCAGGGATTTGAACCCTGCATGAGATTTACAAATAAACCCGCCGTACGATACAGGTTTAACATACTCGGCCCTTCGTTGCGTATACCTTGCCCATAATTAATTTATATCCTCATAAGATTCTTCTGTTACACATCCAACATAAAACACACAATTAGATGATTTTTCACTAATAACTAATGGTGAAGTATTAAGATTCATTCTAAGTTCTATGATTTCTTCAGAGTATGAATTAACTATCGTGTATAATAATTCAGACCTAAAACCGGTTTTTAGTTCTTCTAAGTTTTCATATTCCTCTAATATTATTTTTTCAGATGAGTCAAATGTTTTAATTTCCAAAGTATCGTTAAGTGTTTCAAATACTACAGGACTATTAACAGAAACTTTACTTGCTCTTAGTAAAGCATTTTTAAATGATTCTCTATTAATTGAAAAGGTAAACCCTTCCTTAAATCTTTCCAAAGCACTTTTAACATCTGGAAAAACTGAAGATGCCTTAGTGCAAAAATAACATATATCTTTTGTTATTACACCAAAGTAATCATCGTGAAGCAACAGACAATCTATGTCTGATATAAATATGTTTCCAGAAAATACTCTAGCTATTTTTTCTAATAATTCTGTGTTTAATGTATGAGCATAAACTGCCTTAGAATTTAATTTATCATAATTATTCTCCTTCACATTTAAAGTATTCAAACAAAAAATTGATTCTACAGCAGAAAGAAAATTAATATTAAGGTTTTCTATATTAAGCTGTGTGATAGTATAGAACTCTTTTATCATTGATTTTTTAGGTAGAAATGATTTAGGTATTATTGTACAAGATATTATTTCAAGAAATTTATTTATATCTATTTTGATATTCTTCTTTAATGTTTCTTCGTAATCCGGGAGATTAATGAATTTTATAGTATCTGGATCAATTCTATCTAGTCTAAATACAGAATCTTTATGTCTAATAATTATCTTTTTTTCTGTTTCAGATATATCTATGAGTTCGCTCATAGTACCACATAGAGACAAAAGCTTGCTTATGTCTAATGCAAATTTACCTTTACTTTCTATTACAGTATTAACCTTTACTGAAATAGTTTCGTTACCAAATTCAGATACACAGGTTATACTTATTGTTTGTTCGTTGGCAACAGCAATAACACCAGTATTAGATACTATTATACATCTTCTGAGTTTTTCTTGTAATACTTTTGGCGGTACTTTAAATTTAAGACTCATTTCTTAATTCTTTTTCTTTTAATTTTCCTAAATAATTTGAATTTAACATAACATGCCTCTTGGAATAGTATTTAATTTCTTTTTCTGTTAATTCTCTTGTTGTTTCTTTTAAAAAAAACACATCAAATGCACCTATTCCAGTAAACCAGCTACCTATATAGTTTTTAGGAGTTTCGTAATGAACAACACACAAATCCGGTACAGAGGAACTAAAATCTTTTTTATTGTGTTTAGCTTTTGTTGCCATCATATATTTACTTTTAATTTTTTTTCTCATGCTTCCCATATACTCCTTTGTTTAGCTTTCTGTAATCTAAAATCTTTATTACTTTTACCCCATTTAATTAGTTGACAATCTTCTAATATTCTACCAACAGTGGCATAATCAAAATGAACCAACAGGTCTTTGTGAAGAGACTGAAATCCACCAAACGCTGTAACATACAATGCAGGCATCTTTTGTTTCCATCTATAATCTATAATAGACTGAAATACTTTCTTGGCATAATTACTCACTATTCCCTTGCCCTTTATACCTTCGGTTTGTGTATCTCCAAATTCCATAATAAAGTGACTTGGATAAAAACACTTTTCCCTAAGTATATTATATTCAGCTTCTTCAAATCTTTGAAGCTCCAGTAATAAGTCTGAAAAATTAACCCAACTGAATCTAGTCTCGCTAACCAGATAAGCTTCATATATTAATAAATTAAACACATAAGCAGCAGCCCGGCTTTTACCTTTACCAGATGCTCCATAGATTATGTATTGTTTCTTCTGACGTATACCACTAGAAACTTCAAGTAGAATATCTAACTGTTCTTTATTGAAATCATTACTACTCACATCCGTAAACCTAGGAGGCATACCACGTTTTTTAGCTATCAATGAATAATTATTTCTTCTATAATTCTTTAAGCTTTCTTTTTCTTTTTTCTTTTTTTCTGTTTCTTCCTTATCTAATTTGGATATACAAATAGTACAGTGTTCTGTTGGTGTTTTCCAGAACATTCCTTTAAACTTACCAATAGTTATTTCTCTTGAGTATGTTTTATTTTCACAATTTACACAAATTCCTTCAACCTGTGTTTTTGAAAATAATGAAGTAAGATTCATTTGTCCTTCCAATCAGAATTAACAATAAGTACACCAGTAATAGAGAGGCCGAAACAAATTAATACTTTAATCCAAGATGCCTGATAAAGATCATTTGTTGGAAGAAGCAACGATAGATTGAGAGCCATAACAAATCCATTAAAAAATATCAACAAAAATCCAAGTATTTTCATTTAGTTTCCTTTTAAGTGTTGTAAAGTTTATCATACAAAGACCTCGTCATCTAATAATGATCTTTGCTGAACAAATTGCTTGATGTCATAGTTCGTTATAATTATTTCTTTTTTCATTATAGTTTCTCCGAATGATGCAGAATATTTCTGCGGTTTAGTGTTAGTTATGAAATAGTTTTTATAGTATTCCCTTATTTCTGGTTCATCATCATAAGAAATCATAAACTTCCCATTAAGTTTATTAATTTCAAGAGCCAAGTCCCAATGATGCTGATGTGTAAAGTTTGTTTCATAGTAACCGGAATCGTTGGCTTTGTAATAAGGAGGATCGAGATACCAGAAAGAATCTTTAGCATTATAGAAATCAATCTTAACAAGTTCTCTCCAGTCCCTACATTCTATGGTAACTCCTTGTAGTCTCTCGGAAGCATTGTATAATTTATATACTACGCTTTCCCTGTTCCATTTATTTATAACTCCGGGATGAAACTTCTTAGTAGTAAGCTTAGTATTAAAAGTATTCTGGTGTAAATAGAAATAAGCTGTGGCACGTTGAAGAGGTGGAACTTCTTTCCAGCTTACTGAATCAAATTTCTTTCTTATCACATCAAACATAACCTTAGATAGTGGAGTCCACCAACACCAATTAATCATTTCATCTAAATTATCTCTTACATTTTGAAAAAGATTAGCTATATTGTGATTTGTGTCGTTTAATACTGACGAAGTTACCTTTGGTTTTTGAAAGAACACAGCAGCAGAGCCCATAAACGCTTCAACGTATATATTATGTTTAGGAAACAAGGGTATAATATGGGGAGCCAACTTACTCTTTGATCCTAAATATACCATGAAGGAGCTAGCTGTCCTCCTTTTATCCTTCTCCATAGAGTTCTTTATTGTATCAACAAACTCTTGGTTGTTTTTATTCATTCAAGTGTTTCCATGTTTTACCCCATTTAATACACTGACATACATAAAGGCTTGTTTTGGTTGTAGACGCAACAATTACTGTTGAATTATATTTTAATAAATATTTTATTTCTTTTGCTTTTTCTTTTGTTATAGTTGCTTGATGATTTTTTTCTCCAGTTCTGTCATATATCCTACCTTTCTTTTTAGCATCCATCATGTTATCTTTTTGTGTACCCCAGAAAAGATGTTTGGGATTGACACATTTACGATTATCGCAGTCATGTAAAGAAAACTTACTTCCACTATAATTGTAATAACAACGAGCAGAAAATGAATGGGCGGTGACCATCTTATCGAAAAACTTGAATCTTCCATAGTCATTTCTTTTTACAGCAGTCCAATCCCAGCATCCAGTTCTATCCGAAACCTCTATTTTTGATATAAAGTTATCCAGCTGATGCCAATTCAAAAAGGCAGACAGCCGGTTAACGTAATCGTAAACAAAGGAAGTATCTGTGAATTTTTGTGAGTTATTATTCATCAGGTTCAAGTGTTTGACTGTAAGACCATTGCATTAATTTCATTATACTTGTCTTGTTTAAAGATTTATTTCTATTGTGTATAATAAAATCAGCAATCAAGAAATCTAATTGTTCGTGTAATCTTTTATGTTCCAATCTATGTTTTATTATATCCATAATCTACCATCTGCGCTTATCCTTCTTTATAGATTCTTTTAAGGTGTCTGTGAATTTTTGTGAGTTATTATTAATAATCTTCTCCTTCAATAGCATCCCAATTCCAAGTGTCCTGATCAACACCAATACAATATGCGCACCACCATTGATCTTTTTTCGGATCATCGTGATCTTCGTACATATAAATAACTTCTTTTATTTTTTCACACATCCAACATTTTGAATCCTTTTTTTCTTTTGGTTCTAACTTTTTCTTGTCCATAGCCTTCCATCTTTACGTGAATCAAATACCCAGTTAATTAGAAAGGGAGCTTATCTTTCTTTTCATCTTCCTTCTTTTCTTCTGGTGCTTTGTTTAATTCTTTATCTATTTCCTCGGCTACCTTTGCTTGGTTTAAGTGTTCAGTAGAATAAATAGACATAGTATCTATTTGCGGATAAACCTTTTCAGTGCCATCCCTTACATGCTTACAGATTTCACCCTTCTTGGCGGGACATTCTTTTAAATTCATACGATTAACTATTCCGCAATCGGGACATTTCCAAGCATGAAATATGGTAACAAGAGCTTTTCTTTTTACCATATTTTCATCAGTAAACTGTCCGGTAATTTCATTTTTAAGTGCCTTAATAAAAGTCTTTCTTGGTTTTCCATCATCCTTTTTAACAGCAGAGGGATCGGGTATTTCATGTGGTACGCCAAGATTTTCCAAAGCTGCGGTAAATAAACTCCTACCAAAAGCACTCTGAACATAGAACCAACTTCTACAAGTAGGAAAATCAGTTTTGTCTTTAAACTGATCAAAGTACCATCTAATTTCTACTGATTTTAATTTACCATTATCGTCTTTATTAAAAATAGACTCTTGAACCTCAGCTGGTTGTATTCCTTCGGGTATCATAAAAAATGAGCCAGCATCCTCTGGTTCAGAAAAAGGGTCGCTTTCAAAGTCGTAAGCCATTATTGTTCTCCTATTTGTTGTTTAATATAATCAATAGTATTATTAGCCACATCTTCTGGTAAGTTTTTCATTGATCCGTATTGTTTTAATGTTCTAGATAGTTTTATTTTTTCTTCTGGGCTTAGTTTTTCTGATAACTCCTCTATTTCTTCTTGTAATTCTTTTTTTAATTCATATTCTTCTGCTGTTTTTCTATATACATCATCAGCTATTCTGGTAAGCCTGTTAATAGCAAACGATAATCCACGAGTCCATGCACCACGACAGGCAAGTTCTGGATTTACAAGTGAGTTCCAACCCTTAACAGCACCTTTTGTATATTGATATTGCTGATATCCTGGTGCAGGAAAACTTCTTTTGATACCTTCATCTATAATTTCAAGATAGCCAAGAGTCTTTTCTGCAAAAGGAATTTTAATAGTGTTTCCATTAAAACTTGCTTCCATATAAACAGTTTCTTGTTTCTGGGATATGTAAGACCATATAAATTGCCTATCTAACTCGGCTCTTAGATAGTCCTCTTCTACATATTCATATCCTGTACCACCTTTTATATCTTTTCTATTTTGTGGAGTTTCTTTTTTAGAATTTTCTACTCGTTTTGAGTTTATTCTGTTTTTTAGATTCTCAATTTTTTCTAAGAACTCAGATGAATATAGAACTAAGTCCTTATTACTGTTTTCCATTATAGTAGTTTATTTATAAAATCTTCTTTTTTTCTTATTAAGTTTAGTTTTTTATTCTTTTCTACAACCTGAAAATCTACCCCATCTCTAAGAAAATGCTTATAGGTTACACAGTGATATATATAAGAAGGTTCCTGAAAAGAATCAAAGATAATACGATCATAGCCAAGTTTTAAAGCTTCTACGTATTTCATTACAAGTTCTCACTATTAAATGCAGTAGGACAGGGATTGTGTGCCCATTTACAACCTGCACACATCCATTCAGGACATTTATCTAAATTATTTGGATTATTTTCCATTAAAGATTGTTGCAATTTAACCTTTTTTACTACCATAATTTTTCTGGTATATTCCAATTCATGATCCTCCATAGTTAGTTCATAGCATCTGAATCTAGGTTTCTTTTTACCAAAAGCTATATTTTTATCATAGCTTATAGTAAGATTAAGAAAAAATACATGAATAAATGATTTATTAGAGTTCTCTATTGCCATATACATAGAAACCTGCCTAATATAATCTTCAAACATAATAGACAACTCTTGATCGGATAAATCATCAACAAGAGCTGGTTTAATTTCTTTATCCTTATTTCCATATCTCCATCCCAATCTAGAGCTTTTGGTTTCTATTGGATAATTTACATCAGAACAAAAGAAATCTATTTCATAATTAATGTCTTCCCATTTACCAAACCTCTTATGAATTATTTCCTCTTCAAAACCATGCTGGCTGTATAAGTTTTCAAAACTATTACCAGAAAAGAAATAACCTACTTCGTCCTCGGTTATATCCTTAGGAAACTTTTTAGACATATATGCTTTAAGTGGATTACACAAATCGCTTACATGAATTTCATTTGTTCTGTCGTCACCACGAGTTAAGGATGTTTTAATATTATCCAGTAATTCTTTTTCTTTCGTTTCGTTTCTTGTTATATTCATTTTAATATTATTTTAGTTTCTATTGAATCGTGGTTTAATTCTAATATTTCTTTATTATTAGAAACCTTTTTAACATAATTCCACATTTGTTTTTCAGAAATGTATAAATCCCTACTTAAAATTCTTATTGCAATTCTAAGCCCCTTATACTGGGCAACCCTATCATCTAAGTCCATTTGTTGTTCTTTTGTTAATTTAACAGTTTTCATTTATTCTCCTTCTAGTTTAAACATATCCTCAGCCAGCCAACATTGAACAAGTGAAACAGCTTCATCAACTTCTCTTTTTTTAGATGTTACATTCTCTTCATTCATCTTCATGTCGATATATGATATAAGTTTATCGGTATCATCGAATCCGTGAAATATTGCAGAGGTTTGTATTTTGATAAAAAAATCTGGTAGGTTTTTCATGGTATCTTCTACCGTTTTGGCAGGAAAGAATTTAAACAATACATTACAGTATTGTTGCCAATTCTCTGGTTTTAGGACTACAAAATTATCCATTTGCTACTCTCTCCAAAGTAGGGTTAATGTAACTTTAAAATTATTGTATCTTTTATTTTATTTTCCAGTACCTTCACTCTAATAAGTATAGTTTTATCAAAACTAGACAGAATGTTGTTTCCCACGCAGGAATGTGAAGGAGTCATTTGTAATACAACTATGTCTGATTCAACATCCCTTACTTCGTTTCGTAATGTAATAATCGAATAACCTAAAATTACAAATATTACTAATATTATAATAAGATTTATTAGAGGTCTATTCATATTGTTTCCTTAAATTAAACTGGCCTACTATGCTGAGGTAGGCCAGTTCGGATTTTGTGTGGAGTCAGCCCGATGAAATCAAGCATCACACACGACTATTAAGAGCTTTCACTCTCTTCTTCAACGTCAAAGGATGCAATAACAACCTTATTGTTTTTAAGAGCTACACTTGGTTCAACACAAATATCAGTTGTTCCAGTAATCTCTCCATTTTTATTCTCAACACCAACTTTAATCTGTTGACTTTGTAAAAACTTGTAACTGTCGTTGGTTTCCCAAAACTTTCTGGTATCACTGAGAAGTAATTTTCCAGCATCATAAATAGCTTTTTGTTCCGGAGATGCAAACTCCGTTCTTGCCTGTCCTAATCTTTCACCGGAAGAAACAATCCCTTCATCTACCAACTCTTGTAATTTTTCATCTTTTTCACTTTCCTTAATAGTGCCAAGAGCTACCATTGCTTCGATCATTTGTTCCGCTTGTTTCTTGGGAATCTTTGCCATGTTAAAGTTCTCCTTGTTAATAAATAAATGAATTAATTTGTTTTGACATTGACAACTTACCAATTAATACAATCAATGTCAAGTCTTTTTTTATGAAAGATTCAATGTATTTGTATAACCCGCATATTGCGGATTAAAACAATCCATCAATCCAAGTTGATAACTAAGATGATTAAGTATTTCTTTTTTGTCACGTTTATTGAATTTTTCAATCCACACAATTCCATTGCGTTCGGAAATTATTAAGATTTTATGATTTTTCAATTCGTTAATTTTAATTTTCTTCATATCGCATCACTTCCTCAATAAATTCAGTTGATTTGGTTTCATCACGCATCATATCCGGTGTAAATCTGTAAACTTTCCAGCTAAGTAACGTGGCTTGATTATATTTTTCACAGTTCTTTGCATACATAGCTCCTCTGGTGTGTCCGCCGCCAATAAATGTCCCACCTTCAAATTCAATAGCTATTTTTTTATCAGGCCAAGCATAATCAAATCTCCATTTTCTGGTAGGATGAAATATATATTCTCTTTTCATTCCCTCTGAGTAATTATATAAAAGAAACATATTCAGTCTCTTTTTGGGATTAAGTTTTTTCTCTTTTATTGTTATCATTATAATAATAATATTTTAATTGAATCTAATAAAGCTTTTTTATGAGATTGGTCAAGGAATCCAATTCTACTGCAAAATCCAGTTTCTTTATATATTTCTTGAGCAAATTTATAAAAATATTCTTCAATAGAAGATGGTACAATTTCATTCATATTTTTTTCTATCCCAGACCAATCTATTGACTGTTTTTCAGTATCAACCATTCCTTCTGTAAACCATAATTTATCAATTAGTATTTTTGCAGATTCAAATTTTTTATTATCCATTTTTACAATACCTTTCCATAAAGTTCTTCATACTTTTTAGTTAATTGTCCCGATTTCTTTAACAGTTCACTCTGTGCTGGTACTACTCCTTCTTTTTTCAGACTAGATGCATAAAGTATCGACATAGCTTTTATATAAAATATAGAATCTCCAAGCATTTCTCCTAAATCAGTAGAACCTTCATATTCTTCTTCTTCAGTATAAAATGTATCTTCAATTATATCTACTACTTTTTCAACTATATATTTAGATTTTTTAGTATCAGCCTTAATACTATCTTCTAATGTCTTTTTTAATGGTTTATATTTCATTTTAAATTGTTTAATACCTCCTTAAATGTTAAGGGTTTAAAAATTGCCCAAATAGTATCTCTACCACAATTCTTTTTTTCTTTACACCTATACCTACCACGTTTTCCATCTGGACTAGTATCATATAATTCAATATCTGCACCACAGTCAGGACATCCTATATTAATCATTCTTTTTTCTTCTTTTGTCATAACTTGATACACCTCTCTGGTAAGAATCCAGCAAATACTTGTTTTAGTTTCTTCATCTCTTTGACACCCTTATTAGAATCTACAGTCTGTTGTTCACCGCCTAATATTTTAGCCAGTTTTTTCATTGTCTTAGCTCCATATTCTGTATCATTACCAATATATATAGTATCTCCCTTGACACCATTTTTGGCAAGTTGTTCTGCTACTATTAAACTCGAACGTTCATCATGTAATTCACCATCTGAAATAATAATTAGATTAGAAAACTCGTAACACATTTGAAGAGCAGGACTCAATGATGTTCCACCGCCCTCATATTCAGGATTTTCTATATCAGTAAAATGCGCACTACTGCTAAAACTAATACATTTAGCGTTGGTATTTTCAAAATGATACTGTAGCGCATGCAACAGATGTTGCCATTTAGTCATTTCTCCTACATAATCAGACATACTACCAGAACTGTCTACCACAACACAAGTATCTTCGAGTCCAGTAGAATTTTCTTCTCTAAGAAACTTCTCTAAGCTATTCTTACTACCTTTTTGTACGTTATTTTCTGTTTTAATTATGTTTGTCACTTTATTCTCCTTATAGTTAGTTCAAATTCAGCAGTATGTACCCCTATTTTAGTTTGTCTTTTCATATATTCAGTTATAGAACAATCTGCTATCGTATTACTTGAAAGTATTAACCCTCTTCCACCACAAGGATGACTTTTGTCAACAGCTAAAAACTTACCATTTTCATTTATACTACACTTACTCGTTAATATTCTAAATGTTTTCATAATTTATATCCTTATTTCTGTGAAACATCCATTTTCTTGACAGTTTTCCACTAATTTGTCAAGCTCTTCTTGAGTTATATATCTCCAATGACATCCCTTATGCCCAACATCATTTATGTCGTGATCATATTTCCAGAAATCAGAAAACATTTTGCAATCATTACAATATATATAATCTGATATTTTCATAATTTATCCTTCCACAGTAATCTTAAATTAAGTATTCTCTGTTTATATATTTTAATTGCTACCATCTTTTCGTTATCAGTAGAAGCTTTATTTATAAACTTGTTTCTTATGTTCATAATTCTTTTTATTTCTGGTTTTATCTCATCAAGTTTATACTCCGGTAAGTGAGTTTTCAAGTTATACATAACATAATTTTCTATGTCCCTTGCTGTAGATTGAGTAATATCTAACCCGATAACATGCTGAAAATCTGTATCATTTTCTATCAGATTTTCATAAATCCAAATACAGTCATTAATGTTGACAGCCTCAGAATAAGATGGTCTCCTGTTAGTCATTTTAAATGATATATACAAACTATTTGTAATAGCTTTCTGCTGAATTAAGAATACTTTTTTACCTTTAATAAAGAATCTAACTATACTTCTTTCTGGCAAATAACTACTATTAATCCAGTTATTATCCAAATCCTTAATTGCCAGCTTTCCATATTTAGGTTCAATCGTTACAGTAGTAAGTATTAAAGGATTAGATATAGTACTCCCATCAGTTAATTCCATGTAGGGATTTCTAATCTCTAATTCAGAAATGTAATCAAAGTCTAATATCATTTATTATTTATAATTCCAATAAAATACAATTAAAGACATTATTATCAAAACAATAGTTTTTGCATTTTTATATTTAGTTGGTTTTTCTTTATACTCCAAATAACTAATAACATTTAAAGCTGTTAATATTGTTATTGTAATTATATCATTACTCATTTAAAATTCCTCCACATCTACTATTTCACAGTTATCTGTTTTTTCTGATATAATCAAATCATCTATATCTATACCATCTTTTTCAAGATCGTCATTAAGCTGGTAAATATTATCAGTGGAGTATTTGTCATCAACTTCGATGCTTCTCATTACAGTATAATGGTATATTACTATTTTCATGGCTTACTCCTTGTTAAATCCTGATAATAAGCAAGAACCCAATCTGAGTTTTTACTATTAGCTAAATCATCTAAAGCTCTTAAAGCTGTAACAATATCTTTTCTTGGTGTTTCCGATTTCATGTATTTCCTAACATAAATCTCAAATATCTTTTTTTTATGTATAGGATACATTTCAACATGAGATTGCTCTTTGTATACCTTAGCATATTCTTCTGATTTATCAAGAGCAAATACGCAGGCATTTATTAGTTTTTTGTTAATCATGTTTTATATACTCAAAGATAACTTTTATATTTTTAACTTTACCACTTTCCCAATTTGGAATTTTACATAACCAATCAAAAAGCTTACAACCTTCTATCGCTGGAGCATTTTGAAACATTAATATTCCACTATATTTTTTTGGAGCTTCTATGGCTTCAAAAATAACTTCTCCATCAAGATAAAAGTTTTTTCTAAATTTTACGTTAGTTGTTCTTTTCATCTCATTTTCCTTGCTATATCACCACTACGAATAGCCTGATCCCAAATACGTTTGGCATATTCTCTGTCATTACTTTTCAGTTTATCCATTGCACAGGATAGCAGAGTTTTGCCTAACCTATTTATTTGGATTTTATTTAATTTGTAATTACTTCTACTTATCTCAACTATAAAATTGGCGGTTATTTTACAGATGATAGTCATTACTTTATAACTCTGAATTGAGTAGCTATTACAGTGTTGTTCCTGTTTTCTGTAGTTCCAATTTTTGTAGTTCCAATAAATCTAATGCCACGTATTTCACATTTATAGATTTTACCATAAAGATGTTTTACAAAAAGTGATGCATCTTCTCTTTTCAAAAATAAATGAAAACCAATCGAATCTATCGTATATTTACGAACATTTTTAACTATATTCCATTTTCCCTTACAGTTAAAAGGTTTGCCTTTTCTTTTATGTACATAGTATATAGGAAAAAGGTCATTATTTGTAACTTTGTAAGCTATCTTGTAATTTTTTCTATCTTTTCTATTTACTTTTATTGGATTATGTATACACATATTTTCTCCTATAATAAATATCTAATATAATATAGCACTCCTGACATTATCAGGAGTGCTATAAGTCTGAAATAGTGAACTCTCATTATTCACCATTAGAAGTTATTTGTAATTTTAATTCATCTGGAAATTCACCAAACTCCTGTTTCAGTACAATCTTCTGAAAATATAAACTGTTTAGTAATACAGGAATCTCAGTATCCTCATCATATACAACCGAGTTTCTGGTTTGTTTTTTTTGTTTAAGTTTTATGACCATTACATTAAACTTCTTAAATTAACAAACGGTAACTGAACAGCTGGTTTATTGTAAGCTCTATCAATATCTATGAGAATTATCTCGTGACCACATCTTAGTAGTCTTGTTTTTTGTGGAGTATGTCTCCCGAAGTTTTTATGCGCTCTTTGAGGTCGCATGAACTCCGCAACAATCTCTTTGTTTTGTTTACAGTCTTTACAGTACATAATTCTCTCCTGAGTAATTGTATTTGCTTGCTTTAATTTAAAAGTCCTCACATTTTTGTATTTGCATCCACCAGTTACTACCGTCATAACATTCAATATGAATTGAACCACAGTTTTCTTCTACTGAATATATTTCATCTGGATTTAAATCAAAATCAATATGAGATGCAATAGATTGTACTATACTCTTCAGAGAAATATCTATACTCATATCTTCATCGATTATTTTAATAGTTTGCATTGACTTTTTCCTTTCTTATTTTACAATCATTATTATATCGTTTACGAGCGAAACGTACCTTAGCTTTTTCGGGTCGATACGTAGGTTTAGGCAAGACTTTCATGCCATTGAATGTCATAGCCTTCGCCCAAGTCGATTCGACCTTAGAAGTGAAAATTAGACCGTCAAGTTTGCTTGCTAATTTAGCCTGACTGATACCAATACGTAAAGCAGTTATCCCAAGCACTTGACTTTCGTCAAGGTCAGGATAACTGCTACGTATTTTTTGTAATTCTAATAAGAGACTACTTGGTCTCATCGGCTACTACTTTTTCAACTTCTTCAGTTACTTTTTCAACATTGCCGTTAGTGGGAATTACATTTTCGGTGAACTCTGAAACAAAGTGACTACAGAACTCGATATACTTCTTAGTGCCGGTTGCAATGCGCTTTGTACCGTCGTCATTCTTAAATGTTTTCTTGGCATCTACTACTTCTAACTTGACTTTTGCCCAAAGTGCTTTGATTTTATCGGTCTGTGTCCAAGTATCAAAAGCACCGACTAAGTCTTTATAGCTTTGCGGCTTGTTGCTTGAAACAGGTGATGTGGCTCTTATCATATCACCGTCGATAAAAGTTTGCATCGACGTTTCATAATTGCCGTCGTCATCATTTACTTTGTTTTTAGGTTTATAACCCAGAGCCCGTAATGCACCATCAGCTTGTTCAGCTGTCATTTTACGCTGTGCCATTATAACACCTCATGTATTAAGTAAATAATTAGTTGACTAAACTATTTTAGCTTGTCAACATGAATTTTTCAAAGAACACTATGCTTAATACAAGCAAGCTAAAAATCATTGTAACCATAAACTGGTCAAGTAAAACGCCGATTCTTATTACTTGCTTGTTTCGTCTAATAAAGACTCGTCAGTTAAGCTTTTATTGTTACTTCAATGCTATTTCTTATTTCTGTAATCTTTCTTCCTACTTTTTCAGCTTTTAATGCAATAACATTGCTATCGGTTTTCTTTATTATTTCTTGTAAATCTTCAATCATTGAATCTAATGTAAGTATTGATATTTTCATAACAAAACCTCCAACAATATATTAGTTAATAGCATAGTTGAACTAAATAGAAAAGTGGGTTAAGCTAAAAAGCTCTGTGGATTTAGTTAAAGAAACCACTTCATAATAGATATGCTAACTTTTGCCCTAACCCACTTTAACTATTTTGAAAGAACGTCTTGGAAACCACTTTAGTAGTATGCAAGTAGTGTGCCAAAGTATTTGTGCCTAACTTGCAAGTGCTAATCCGATTAAGTGTACTATAATTGACCACTTGATTGATTATTGACCATACAAGATAAAATTTACAAATCCGCGTGTTCAATACATTTTAATGCAGAATCACTAAGTTCGCCGATTATAATTGTTTCGAATTCAGACCGATGGAATTCTTTATTATTAGCAATTTTGATTGTTTCAATTTCTTCTATATTAAGCCATGCTCCGATTAAAGATTCGTAACCCATACCCGAATCAAGT
>SDBV01006399.1_pt1 | contig 16329 bp, 10 predicted proteins | sample 2277081 | NCBI WGS metagenome assembly SDBV01 (sample SAMN10402039, study PRJNA504765) | marine sediment metagenome | isolation source: marine sediment core GS10_PC15, 223 cmbsf | place: Arctic Ocean: Southern Knipovich Ridge | collected 2010
ATGTAACTCCCCTGTTACCTAAAAAAATTGGACCTTATAAAATTGAGTCTCTTTTAAAAAAAGGTGGCATGAGTTTTTTATATTTGGCTGTATCAAATGAGAGTGCAAAGCCAATTGTTATTAAGGTTTTATCACCGAAATTTATCAAAAATGAAGAGGTTGTTGATAGATTTTTAAAAGAAGCTGATATTATTAAAACCTCTAATCATCCCAATATCATTAGACTTTTTGGACAAGGCACATGGGAGCAAGGTTTATATATTGCGATGGAGTTTGTGCAAGGGATATCTTTAAAACAGTTTTTATTAGAAAAATCTCTTTCTTTAAAAAAGGCTTTAGAGATTGTTTTGCAAGTTGGTTATGCCCTTTGTCATTTGCATGCTCATGGGATAATTCATAGAGATTTAAAACCTGAAAACATTTTAATCACGGAAAATGGCCAGATAAAAGTCATAGATTTTGGAATAGCGCAATTAATAACTGAAGAAAAAGATGATACAAAAACCAAAGCTTTTATTGGCACACCGGTTTACATGAGCCCTGAGCAAAAAGAGAACCCACAAAATGTAACTTTTTCATCTGACATTTATTCACTTGGGGTTTTAACCTACGAGCTTGTTTTGGGTAAGCTGAGTCATGGAATTATTCATTTATCTTTAGTTCCTAAAAAACTAAAGCATATTTTAGAAAAAGCCATCAATAGTGATGTAAATGAAAGGTATAAAGATATCGTTGAGTTTATAACAGATTTATCGGAGTACTTAAAAGAGCTCTCTGAGATTGAAGATGTTCAAGGGGCAAAATATGATGAAATAGATACATCTTTTACAAATACCGATCTTTTATTTTTATCTAGCACCAGCCCAGGATGGTCTCAAATGGATGTAGCGATTCAAAAAGACCAAACCATATCATCTTATGGATTATATTTAGATTTTTTTCATCTCTCAGGAAATAATTTTGCTGTAATTTTAGCAAATTCTGAAAAAAAAGATTTAGAAGCTTTTATTCATTTATCGGTTTTAAGAGGCTATGTAAAAATGGCGATGATGAATGCCAAAGAAAAAAAAGATATTCATCCATCTTCTATTTTAACGAAACTTCACTTAGCAATTTCAGATGATATTATGAAACAAAGTTTTTTCATTAATTTAATGGTATTTAATTTAGATTCCGATCAAATTTATTACTCTAATAGTTTAGATGCCGACACGTACTACGTTGATAATACAACTCAAAAAATTTCAAATGTCACTATAAATAATCAAAAGTTAAGCAAGATGACTAATCCAACTTTTATTGAAACGACTTTAAATTTCAAAGTTGGAGACAGAATAATATTGCTCACGAAAAAAGTAAATCCACAAAAACAAGATGCAATAAAAAGAGTTATATTAGATAATATGTTGTTTTCACCTCGTCATCAGGCAGAAAAAATAATTAGCGAATTTAAAAATTTTATTATAAAAAATGAAAAAGACCCATTTATGACGATTTGTATACAAAGAAAAGCTTAAAAATTTAGGATTTTAACGACTAAAATTTATTTATTAAAAAAATAAAAAGCATTTCAATAAAATTTTCCAATGAAAAGTTTGCAAATATATGGGTAGTGTTTTACGATTCTATTAGAGGGGATACGAAAAAAATGCTCTTGTGTTTGGTTAAAAAAGTTAGTGTATGAGAAAAGCTTTATTAAAGTTATTTAAAAAAGAGTATTTTTTTGCATTTCTAATTCTTATTAATGCAAGTATCTTTGCCCAGGAAGAAGCCTCCACTCAAGCAAAAGAATTTACCATAAACTATCAAAATGTTTCTGTTTTAGAATACATTCAGTTTGTATCTAAAGTATGTGAGGTTAATTTTTTATATTCTGCTGAAGATTTAAATTTCAATATATCGGTAGTGTCTTCTGATCCTATATCTAGGCAAAGTGTAATAGCAACTCTTATTCAGATTCTTAGAACTAACAATTTACATCTTATTGAAAACAACAATAGTTTAGTAATTTCAAAAATTGAAGATGTAAAAGAGATTGCTCCTCTTGTTTCCAAGGATGTAAAAGATATAAAAAATCCTATTATAACAAGAATTTTTTCGATAAAAAACACTTCCGTAGAAACTTTAGTTACTATTATCAAGGGAATGATTTCCACTGATGCGATAATAGAGGCTCTGCCAGAATCAAGACAGATAATTGCATCTGATGTTACAACAAGCATTCAAAAAATAACGACTTTAATAGAGAGCATAGATTCAACGGAGAGTCCACTTGAGATAAAAACCTATTCCATTCAAGCCAACTCTGCAATTACCTTGATAGCTTTAACTAAACAGATTATCTCACCTTTAATTGGAGGATCTCCATATCTATTAATCCCCCAAGAGTCAACCAGCACGATTTATATCGTATCTACACCGATGCTAGCGAATAAAACTTTAGCTGTATTAAAGAGTTTAGATGTTGAGCCTAAAGACGAGATAAAAACTTTAGAGAACCAGCAAATATTTATTTATCAACCTGTTTATAGGACTTTATCTGATTTAAGAAATGCTTTAAAAGAGATTGCAGCAAATTTAAAAAAAGAAGGCATGCCACATCCTGGTCTTATCAATGCTATTGACAATATGAAATTGATTCATGATACCAATTCATTTGTTTTTTCAGCATCAGAGCCAACGCTGGCGAAACTTCAAAAGGTAATTGCTGGATTAGATACTCCAACTGATAAAGAAAAAAATCTTTTGCCCACTTTTTTTTTATATAAACTGCAATTTGTCTCAGGCGAACAAATAGAAGAAAATTTAGAAAAACTTCTAAAAAAATTCAAAACTCAAAAAATCCAAGACCAAAAACTTTTAGAAGTAATAGAAAATGCAAAGTGGGTAAAAGAGACAAACTCTATTTTACTAACTGGCAATCCGATTGCGATTGAAGAAGTAAAAAATATTATTGCTCAATACGATACTATCCGCCAATCCAAACAAAAGGGTAACTTTTTCATCTATTCTCCGAAACATGCTTCTTTAGATGATTTAGATAAATATTTAAAAGATGTTGCTCATAATTTAAAAAGCTCAGGGCTATCAGATCCTGATCTAATAGATACAATAGAATCCATGCGATCTGTAACTTCTATAAACTCTATTATCTTTACAGGCGGTGACGTCACACTTGAAAAAATAAAATCTCTTTTAAGCTCTTATGATGTTTCTAAAGAAGGGCAATTTAAAGGTAATTTTTTAATGTTAACACCGACACATGTTACCCTAAAAGATTTAGAAAAAGCCTTTAAAGATATTGCAAGTAATTTAAAAAGCTCAGGACTCGCTGATCAACCTCTTTTAGAATCTATTTACTCTTTAAGAGCTGTGCCGACTACTAATTCACTTATCTTTACAGGTGATGAACAAACCCTTGCTAAGATACAATCTTTATTTAACTCTGTTAATGCTCCAACCTCAAAGCAGGCTGTTCAGCTTCTTGGTAAAACTAATTTTTGGGTATATGAGATAAGGCAGGCAAGACCTCAGCATCTTGTATCATCGATAAAATCTATTACCTCTGATTTATCAAAAATTGATTCAGATAAATATTTATTAGAAGCTTTAAAAAGCATGAGATATGTTAAAGAGACCAACTCTTTAATTTTTACAGGCACACCGGATGCTTTAGAAAAATTGGAGCCTTTGGTTCAAAAATTTGATGTCCCGTCTTCTAAAGATGAAGCAGGTTCTTCTTATTTTGTTTATAAACCTAAATATTTATCAGGACCAGAGCTTGAAATAATTTTAAATGAATTTGCTGAAAACTTAAAAACATCTAATCTTGAAAATGATCCTCTTTATGAATCCATTGAAACAATGAAATGGTCCGATCAAACTAAAACTTTGGTTTTCACAGGTGATCTAACAGCTATCGATGAGATAAAAAAATTACTTCAAAATTTTGATATAGCTGATATCGATCATCCAAAAACTCATGAAATTTCAGGGCTTGAAGATCTGGGCTTTTTGGTTTACAAACTTCAATATCATAAAGGCAATGACATTCAAGAAGCTCTAAAACAAATCGCAACAGATTTAAAAACTGCTAATCCGGATGCTGCACCTAATTTTAAACTTGTCAAAGGGATCAATGCTGTTCAATGGATAAAAATTACTAATTCACTTTTATGTTCTGGTGATAAAGAAACCCTCTCTAAGGTAAAAGAGCTAATAAGCTCTTTAGATGTGCCTCTCAAACAAGTCTTTATTGAAATATTAATTATTCAAACAACCCTTTCAAATGCCCTTTCTTTTGGACTAGATTGGGGTTCTAAATTTCAATATAAAAATCAAGCGGTTGTTGGGATTAATAATTTTGGTGTGCCAGCTGATCCAACAAATTTAAATCCGGTATCTCCTATTTTTAATAAGATTACTAATACTGTAACACCAAAAGGTCCAGATTTAAGTTTAGGCAATGGTTTTAATCTAGGCGTTATTGGAGATATTCTTTTTCACAAAGGAAAATCATTTTTATCATTAATATCTCTTCTAGAAGCTTTGCAGTGGGATACTGAGACATCTATTATATTGACTCCTAAAATCATTGCTCAAGATGGTAAAACTGCCACAATTTTTAGTGGTTCAAATATTCCATATACTGGTTCTGTTATTACAAATACTGCCGCCAATACATCAACCACAACCAACTTAGAATATAGAGATATTGGAATGAGCCTTACCATCACTCCAATCCTTGGTAATGGTGATGCAATATCTTTAACCATTGATCTAGAAAGCTCGGCTACCCCCGCTACAGAGACTGGGCAGGTGCAACTTGGACAAGTAACCGGTATTACTACACTTAAAACTAATATGAGCACATCTGTGCATTTAGCTAATAAAAACTTTTTAGTATTAAGTGGAATGGTAACAGACACCAAAACAAGAGCTAAAAGTGGTATTCCTTGTTTAGGTGGTCTTCCTGTCATTGGTGCGGCTTTTTCTAAATCTGATGATCAACAAAGCAGAAACAATATTGTTATCTTTTTAAGACCTCACCTCATTAATACCTATAAAGACATGCAAAGTATAACCCGTGATCAAGAAGATATCTTTAGAGAACAAGCGGGAACACCGACATTAGAGAGAGACTTTGATGAAGCGGCAGAACTCATTAAATCCTATGAAAATGAATAAAGCATTAACTTATTTAATCATATTTTTTGCCCTCTCTAGCTGCTATCGGGTTGAAGATAAAATTGAGCCTAAAATCAGTTGTCCTCTAAAAGAAAACCATGTCAAAAATTTAAAAAACCCTTTCAAACATCTAAGTATAGAAGAAAGAAAAACAGACTGGGGCAAAGAATTTATTATTGCTAAAAAGTTTGCAAAAGACTTGGATCTATATCAAGCGATTACTAACTTTAAAAGGGCTAATATATTATTAGATGAGGAAAATGTCTATCGAGGACAAGAAATCGAGTATAACATCATTTTAAGCTACTATTTAGCTCAAAAATACGAAGATGTGATAGAGAGTTTTGAAAAAAGTTCACTTTGTTATGTTGATAAATCATTTGAAGCTTTTGAAGATCTATTAATTATTTTATATGAAAGCTATCGTGAGATGCAAGATGAGGAAAAAACCCAAAAGACCTTAGAGCTTCTCTCTGGGTCTTATAGCGAAACAGAAAAAAAAATTGCTCTTTCATCCCTTTTAATCGAGGGTGATATTGAAACTTTAAAAGAAGAGTATCCTGAAAAAAAAAATATTCAAAATATGATAAAGGTTTATGAAAGGGATAAAAAATCGGTTAAAACGGCGCAACTTTTAAATACTTTTATTCCAGGCTCTGGCTATCTTTATATAGGGCAGAAAAAATCAGCGGCTACAGCTTTTTTATTAAATGGTTTATTTATCTATGCTAGTTATGAATTTTTTCATCATGGTTGGACAGCCGCGGGTGTTATTACTGCAAGTTTTGAAGCAGGCTGGTATTTTGGGGGGATCTATGGCGCTGGCCAAGAAGCAAATTTTTATAATGAAAGAATTTATGAAAGGCTTGCGACTCCCATTTTAAATAAAGAAAAACTCTTTCCAATCTTTTTCATAAAATATGGGTTTTAAAAACATATGAGCCTTTTCAAAATAAAAAAATTAAGTTTTATTTTTTTACTTGTTCCTTGTTTTATTTTTGCTAAAGCAGGTTATTTTGAGCCATGGGGAAAAGATGCTACAATGCTCAAAAGACCTATAAAAAAAGAAGTAAATAAAAAAGCAACTATAGCTGGTAAAATTGCTAATAAGGTTATAGGCTTTCATCAAAAATTTATATCACCAGCTAGCGGTCCGAGATCCAATTTTCGACCAACCTCTTCTAAATATATGGAGCTAGCTATTAAAAGGTATGGTTTTTTGAAAGGTTTTACAATGGGCTGCGATAGATTACTTCGAGAAAATAGCGATCCATGGGTCTATAAAAAAATTGTTATTGATAATGTCGAGTATAAATTCGATCCAGCTTTTGAGGAAAAACACATCACTTTGAGATAAGTTGATTTGCTTTTTGAATTGCTTTTTTTGTTGATAGTAGAGGCTCTTCTTCTTTCGTTAGAAAGATTTTATCTTTGCCAAGTTGTTTTACCACGCCTGCTTTTTTAAAAATCTCAAAAACTTCATCTGTCACACCACAAATGAGAAGATGTCTATTCGTTCGTTTTAAATAATCATTTAATCGTAAAATAGCGAGACAGATTGAAGCATCCACATGATAGATATTTTTTAATCTTAAAATAATAACTTCAACATCTGGCTCTTTAATAATTTTTTGAAGTGTATTTTGAACAAGATCAACAGCCGCAAAAAAAAGCTCACCTGCGATTCCTATAACTCTGATTTTTCTATGATTATCTCTTTTGGGAGTAACAACTTTTAAATTCCCCTCTTTATCGAATGAGTATTCTACTAAATTGGGAACAGCCGCTCTTTTTAGATAGAAAATAATAGAAATAATAATACCGATAAAAAAAGCAATATCTAAACGAAATACCAAACAAGAAGCCATAGTAAGTGAAAACACCACAGCATCACCAAGTGTTGCTCTAAAACAGAGCTTCACTTGTCTCATCTCAACAACTGAGATAACCATGATAATTAATATAGCTGCGAGAGCGGTTAAGGGGATATGTTTAACAAATGGCCAAAAAAAGAAAACTAAAATAGTTAAGATTATCCCACTATAAATAGATGCAAATCTAGTTCTAGCACCAGCTTGAAAGTTTAGAGTTGTTCTAGAAACACTCGCTGATGATGGCATAGATGAGTAGAAAAAAGATAGGATTAAATTGGAAAGGCCTACTCCAAAAACTTCTTGATTTGATCTAATCTTTTGTCCACTTTTTGTTGCAATGCCTTTAGAGATAGAAGATACTTCTAAAATAGATAACATTGCAATTGCCAGCGCTGGAAAAAATAAAATATAAAAAAACTTCAAATCTAAAAAAGGCAAAACAAGCTTTATAGGTGGGGCGTCTCTCATTCCAAGATCAATTAAAGTCGGTACTTTTAAATGATATGTTTTTAGAAAAAAATTAAAAAAATATACAAAAATACTAACTATCGCAATCATGACCAAGGCACTCGGAAATTTTTTAAATTTCCATTTAAAAATTATCAATAGACCTATACTGATTATCCCAATTAAAAGAGCCATAAAGTTGATTTGGCCAATATTTTGTATAAAATATACACCCTTCATTATCACAGACGTTGTAAAAGTTTTAGAAGCTATTCCAAAAAAATAAAAAAGCTGATTTACAATAATCGCAACCCCTACCCCTGCAAAATAACCCAATATCACTGATCTTGAAACAAACTGCAGAATTTTACCTAAATTAAAAAACCCAAAAAAAAGCTGCATAACTCCAACTATAAAAACCATAAACATGAGTAGCTGCAAAACTGTTGTATCTCTTGCAGCACCTGTTAGTGTTGGAAAATGTACATACATCAAATTTGCAATAATTACTTGAATCAAAATAGCAACACCTGTTGAAGGGCCTGCTATTAAATGCCTAGAAGAGCCAAAGGCGCCCATAAAGATAGAGCCAAAGATAGCTGAAAATATTCCTGCTTGAACAGGCAAATCGGCAAGTAAAGAGTAAGCAATAGATTGCGGAATAGCCAGCAAGGCGACAGATAGAGCTGCAATAATATCATTTTTGAAAGTCTTTAGCTTATATCTTTTTATATCCTTTATAAAAGGAAAAAACTTAATTCTTGTTTGAACAGCGTAAATATCAATAAGTCTTTTTTTCATGAACCCTTCCCTAACCCAACATATAAGGATACTTATTATATATTTAAAGAAAAAAAAGATAACTTATTATTATGAAATAATTTTAAAATGTCCATTTTATTTATAATTTAATTGATCAGTTTACCTATTATCAAATTCAATGATTGATAGACTCGGCCAATATAGAATGTTTTTTACAATTGCATTTTATTAGATCGATATTTAACCTTACTCTCTTTTTTTAACAAACAAAAAGAGGTATTAAAAATGTCTATTGCTAGTTCACAACCTATTTCGAGTCTAAAAGATGCTTTTCATATTGATGCAGGAACAGGAGAGCATATATACCCTATGACAGATCCTGAGAAGAGTGGTCTAAAGCGTTTTAGTGATGCTTATTTTGAAATAGAGCCACAAAAATCTACAACTTTGCATCATCATCCAGAACCTTATGAAGAACTATATCACATCATAGAAGGTGTTGGAAAAATGATTTTAGGAGGCTCTACATATGCGGTAAAAGCCGGTGATGTTATAGCAATTAAACCTGATATAAAACATAAATTAATTAATATTGGAGAAGGAACGCTTAAAGCTATTGTTATCTGTTCTCCTCCTTGGAATCCAGACTGTGTTATTGCTGATGAATAATTTTTTTAGTTAAAAAATCTATATTTTGAATATGTAAGATTATGTAAGAAAAAAAAAGAATAGCAATCAAACTAAATCGCTTTTAATTTAATGTTGGGGCTTTTTCTTCACATCAAAAAGAATTGGAGTCCCTTCAAATTTAAAATGATCTCTAAAGCAGTTTATCAGATATTTTTTATATGTAGGGGTTAAAATATTTGGATAATTTACAAAGAATAAAAAATGGGGAGGGTTATTTTTTATTTGGGTTAGGTAATAGATTTTTAGCCTTTTACCTAAAACCATTGGTGGGTGATATTTTTGGATACATTTTTCGATAAACTTATTGAGAATAGAGGTTTGAATGGTCTGAAATCTATTTTTTTCTATTAGATTTAGATGAGAAGATATCTTGTTTAAGTTAAGTTTTTTTGTAGCTGATACTATAAGAATTGGAAAGGAAAATCTTTTTTGAGTTAAAGCTTTGATAACATGTTCTTGACGAACATTTTTTATAAGATCCCATTTGTTAATAATAACAAGACACCCTTTTCGTTTTTGCTCTATTACTTTTAAGATTTTTTTATCTTGAGTTGTCATAAGATCTTGCGCATCTAAAACAAGTAAACAGATATCAGCTCGTTCAATAGTTTTAATAGTTTGATGATGTGAAAACTTCTCCAAGACATCTTTTTCTTTACTTTTACGTCTTATTCCGGCGGTATCGATAAAGATATAGGTTTTATCATCCATTGTTATTTCACAATCGAGGCTATCTCTTGTCGTTGCAATAGTATCACTAACAACTGCTCTTTTTTCATTTAAAAGAGCATTGATAAGCGTTGATTTTCCAACATTTGTTCTACCGATAATTGCAATTTTAGTTTTATTTGAATGATCAGAATCATAATTTTCATCAAATTCAAAATCTTGAAAAGAGAGCTCTAAAAGCTCCTCTATATTGTTATTTTGAGCAGCTGATACATCTATAATATTTTTTAAACCCAGCGCCTGAAATTCATATATTTTATCTTTTAGGTTATCGGTATCGACCTTATTAACGGCCAAAACAACTCTTTTTTTTGTTTTCAAAAGATTTCTTGCTACATTGTGATCGAGATTAGTTAAACCAACTTTAGCATCAACGACCATAACTAAAACATCTGCCTCTTCGATAGCTATCTGGGTTTGAATGTTTATCTCATCTGTTATAGATAAATTATTTTTAACTTCTAAACCAGCGGTATCTATTGCAATAAAGGGTTTATTTGAAAAGTGAGCCTGTTTGTAAATTCTATCTCTTGTAACGCCTTCTTGTTCGTGAACAATTGAAATCTTTTTTTTACATATTCTATTAAAAAGTAAAGATTTACCGACATTGGCTCTACCTACAATAGCTAATTTGTACAGATTGTTCATATATTCCTCAAAATTATTAAATATAATACAGCAAGAACAATATAATTTCATTAACTGAATTTTTTAAAAAAAATATATATTATTTAATTAAATACCAACAATAATTAATCATATAAATTCCTTTTTCAGAGAAATATTCTTTTATTAAATGAGTTTTCCCCACACGTCTTCGTCCATAGATAGCTAAAAACTCTGCTTCTGATGAAGTAAAAATATCTTTAAGTATTTTTATTTCAGGTTTTCTTCCGAGTATTTTTTTTCGCTCATAAACCCTCTCACATTTGGCCAAATATAATATCTTTATAAATGGCCAAATCTTTTTTTCAATCATAATTTGGCCAAATATGACAAATTATAATTGGCCAAATAAATCATCATAATGAAAATTAGTACTTTGGAGTAAATTTATTTAGTCGATTCTGAAAAAATCCTATTCAAAAATATAGATTTTAGTAGCAAACATTTTGTTTGATGATTTTTTAGCTAAAAAATAATTTGAGCAAAAACAATCCTGAGTTTTTTTAAAGATCATTCTAAAATTATAACTAAGCTTACTATTTGGGCGGCATTTTTTCCAATACTTCAATTAGATCTTGTCGGGTTAATGATTTTATTTGATCGGCTTCATCTGTACCGATCGTCTCTTCGATTAAGTTTTGCTTTCTCTCTATTATATTATGGATACGCTCTTCTATGGTATTTTTTGTAATTAATTTAAAGACTTGGACACCTCTATTTTGACCAATTCTATGAACTCTATCGGTTGCTTGATTTTCTTTAGCTGGGTTCCACCAACGATCATAGTGAATCACAACAGATCCGGCAGAGAGATCTATTCCAACCCCGGCAGCTAAAAGAGAGGCAACAAAAACCAAACAATTAGGGTCTTGTTTAAATCTTTTTATCTCATCGAAGCGTTTTTTAGTAGCGCCTGTAATAGAGGCGTAACCAATAGATTTTTTCTTTAGGTATTTTATTATTATTTTAATCATACCTAGATATTGAGAGAAGACGACAACTTTTTGAGAACTCTCTTTTGCTTCATTTAAAAGTTCTATAAAAAGCTCAAACTTTCCAGATTCATGATCTTCATATCGATTAATATCTTTTAAAATTAAAGATGGGTGATCGCACACTTGTTTTAATCTAGCAATGATCGAAAATATATGAACATAAGAGACTGGCTTTGATTTATCTTTCAAATCTTTTAAAACGCTCTTTTTTGATTCAGAGAGAATATCATTATATATTTTTGACTGTTCTGGGGAGAGGTCAGCAAAGGCCAGCTCTTCTATTTTTTCCGGTAGATCAAAAAGCACATCTTTTTTCTTTCTTCTTAAAATGAATGGCTTTATCAGTTTTTTTAAAAGCTTTTTTCTAGATATGTCATTTTCTTTTTCTATTGGATTTATAAAAAATTCTTTAAAAACTGCGGCTGGAGGGAGGTAAGATGGTAACACAAGATCAAAAAGAGCTTTTAGTTCTGATAGATAGTTTTCAATTGGAGTTCCTGTCAGACCAATTCTCATATTTGAAGTTATTGCATTAAGAGCTTTATGGGTTAAAGATTTTGCATTTTTTGCAATTTGAATTTCATCAAAAATCGCAATTTCGAACTTTATTTTTTTTAATTTCTCTCTCTCTGATCTAATAATTCCATATGAAGTTAATAATAGATCTTGATTTTCAAAATTTTCTAACTTCCTAGTAGATCCATAGTGGACGTAGACTTTTAAAGTTGGCAGAAATTTCTTTAAAAGTTCTTCCCAGTGATAAATGACCGAAGTTGGACAGACCACTAAATATTTAAAGGAGTTTTCCTTTTGACAAGCGGCGATAAGCGCCATGGATTGATGAGTTTTGCCAAGCCCCATATCATCACAAAGAAGACCAGAGAGGTTATTGACATATAAAAACCAGAGCCACTTAATTCCTATTACTTGATAAGGTCGAAGAGAGGCTTTTAAAAGAGATATATCAAAAAACTTATCGGTGTCAAAGGTATTTAGTTCATCTAAAAGCTTTTTTGTTTGCTCAGTTTGCTCAGTTTTACCTCTTGATATTTTAACATCTTCTAATAAAAAAAGACGGATAATATCTAAAGAGCTGAGCTCTAAAAATTTATCTTTTGAAGTTCGTTTTGGTTTTTTAATATTTTTAAGCCAATTAAATCTTGCTTGTTTTAAAACAATTAATCCAGCATTTGAAAAAATGTATTTTTTATTTTCACTTATCGCTTTGTAGACATCGATAGACTCGATTGAGCCAATCTCAGATTGATAGATTAGATTGATTTGGTAGATGCTTTTCTTTTTTCTTTTTCTTTTATTAATTTTGACAAGTTTTAAAACTAAAGATTTTGGTTTTTTTAATCTTTCATCTAAATAAGTTATATAAGATTTTAATCTTTCTATCTCAAATGTAATAAAAAAGTATTCTTGTACTCTAGGAATAATTTTTTCATCGCAGTATCTAGGTGGCAATTTCAAAGCTTTGGGGATTTGAAAAAAGCCTTTATTTTCTAGATAGACAAAATTCTCAAAAAAGTGCATTTGATTTAGATTTATATCTTTTTTTACTGTTATCTGAGGTTTTATTGCTATTTTCAAATCTTCATTTAAGTAGATATTTAAGCCTATCTTTTTAATAGGCATCTCTTCTATAAAAAAGTTCTCTATTTGCTCTAGTTCATCAATATTTGCTTCTATAAATTTTGCAATTTCATCTTTTTTTATAATGAGCCCTGGTCTAATCGGAAGAGTAAGACCTCTCTCTTTTTTAGAAAAAAATCCGATCCCTTTAATATAAATCCAATCATCAAAATCGATAAAATTACCAAGCTCTTCGGGAAAATCTAATTTAGATGAAAAAACCAGATCATTTTCATCATTAAATGCATAAACAAGGTGAGATTCTATCGAACCAAAATGAGTTTGAAATCCTTTAAAACTATGCAACCAAATTCTATGACGGGTTATAAAATCAGAAATATCTTGTTTTTGAACAATTTCTTCTTTTGTTTTGAAATAAAGCTCTTCTAAAAGATAAAAACCTTTTTCTTCAATATAAACCCAAGGTCCAAAATAAGTAGAAAAAGGCAGATCTAGATCAGATTGTTCAAAGACATATAAGTTGATATGTAGTTTTTCATTTTCATCAAAAAATAAAAAATATTTTGCCGCTATAGGTTTAGTATAAATCTTCTCATTTTTAAGTTTTTCTTCGAAAATATTTTTATATTTGGTAAGAAAGTAAGATATTTTTTCTTTTTCAATTATCTCAGCTTTGGCAAGCTCACCCGGCTTTGAACTATAGAATCCAACATCTTCAACATAGGTATAATCACCAATTTTTTTACCTTTCTGATGTTTTGTTTCTTCCTCAAAAAATCCTTTAGTTTTTTCAACAAAAAAACATTTTTTTTGCCTATCATAGGTTATTTTATTAATTTTTTTTCCTTGAAATTCGTATAAGGCTAAAGGAGATTTGACAGAGTTCAGAGTTGGAATTATCTCATTCCAAGAAATAAGCTCTACATAAAACTTGGCAAAAATATTTTTAAATGAAACTTCTATTTTGCTATATAATAAATCTTTTTTTTCTTTGAAATCGATTTTGTATGGCATCTCATCTGAGAGAAGAAAAAACCATTTAGCTAAATCTGAAAAAAAAGATATTTCATATTTTAACTCTTTAGAGGCCCTGCCCTCTTTTAAAAGGTTCATCTCATCTAAAGAAATCCCGGAAAATTTTATTGATGAGTTTTCAGTAGTTGTTTTATCTTTTAGATATTCTTCTAGTTTAGGTATTTGAGTATTTTTAGCTTCAATGTAAAAAAGCTCTTGCTTTGTTTTAGAAAGATAAACGTAAGTTCCCTTTTTTTTCTTTTTTAAAAGATCTTTTTCAAAACCAATATTAAAGGAAGCTATTTTAAAAATTGCATTAAAAAAAGATTTTTTAAATCTCACATGAATAGGTTCATCTTTTTGATTAACAAAAAAGTAAGCTGCTGCTAGATGAGAGCAAAAGCCTTGTTTTTCTTGGACTTTGCAGCTGCAAAAAGCATCTATGATATTTTTATCATCCGTTATCTGCAAAAAGGGCCAAAAACTCTTGTTAAGTTTCGGATCCAAAATCTCAATTTCATAGATATTATCAGAAAAGATAATATCCTTGATTTTTTTGGTTTCGATTAACTTTTTGCCAGCAACTTCGAAGTTTTTGAGCTCTTTTTCAAATTCCATCAAAGCATTCAAAATTTTTTTAGACATACTACTCTAAATAGCACTTTATTGATATTTTATTCAAATCAAGATATTAAACCTTTGTAAGCAAAAAAGGGTTTTGTTGATAGTTTTATAAGATCGTTCTCAAACTGAACTATTACATTTCCTCCTTTAAAGTGAAGTAAAAGTGTTGCTACATCCTTTTTTCTCTTATAAGCATTCGCAACAGCAATTGCTCCTGTCAAACAGCAATATGTCTCATCTTCTACCCCTTTTTCATAGGTTCTAACTTTTATTTCATTTTTCTTTAATATTTCACAAAAGTTTACATTAACCCCATGAGGTGCAAAATCTTTTAAATATCTAATTTTCTGACCCATTTTAAAAACATCAATATCTTTAATATTATCAACAAAGGTAACTCCGTGAAAAACACCTGAGTTCACAATCTGCAAATTTAGATTTTTAGATTCTATATTAATTTTATAATCTGTTTTTAGAATTTTAGGTTTTTTGGATGTAAAAGAGACAAAACTATCTTTTAGATACGTCTTATACAGGGCTACTTTTGTCTCGATTAAAATTTCATTTTTTTTATCTATAAAATCATGGATAAATTTGGCTAAACATAAAAGTGCATTGCCGCACATATCAGCCTCAAAACCATCACTATTAAAAACCTTCATTTTAAAATCAGCTACTTTTGATGTTTGAAGCAAAATTAATCCATCAGCTCCAATATAAAACTGCCTTGAACATAGCTTTTGAATATTTTTAGCTATTTGACTTTCTTTCTTTGTTTGTCTCTTTTTACCTGATAGATTGAAAGGTTTTGATAGAAAAGACTCTATAGAGTCTTTTCTATCATCTAAGATGATAAAATCATTACCATTAGAATTATATTTGAAAAAGTCCATTAGTTATTCTAGATCTTTAAATGACCCAACAACTTTATCCACCAAACCAAACTCTTTCGCTTCATCCGCGCTCATCCAGTTGTCTCTGTCTATGGCTTTATTAATTGTCGCCGCATCTTTACCTGTTGCATCAGCATAAATATCAACAAGCATTTCTCTTGTTTTTAACATCTCTTTCGCTTGGATATCTAAATCGGTTGCTTGTCCTCTGATAACACCTGATATCAAAGGTTGATGAATCATTATTCTAGCATTTTTTGTTGCAAATCTTTTGCCTTTTTCAGCTGCTAGAATTAATAATGATCCCATGGAAGCGGCAAGACCTGTCGCTAACGTATAAACTGGACATTTCAAAAGTTTGATATGATCCCAGATAGCGAAACCAGAATCAACAGCTCCACCAGGAGAATTAATGATAAATAATATCGGCTTTTTACTATCCAAAGATTCTAAATACCAAAGCTTTCTGATAACTTCTTTAGCAGTATCTTGATCAACTACATCCGATAAAAAAATTCTTCTTCTATTTAAAATTGACTCTTCTATCTTATCTTCTAAAAATTTGAAATCTTTCTCACTATTTGCTGCCATATTATTAACTCTCCTTTTTTATCTTAAAAATAGCCTCGAAAACTCTGTTCTTTAGGGCAGAGATGAGAGGCTAAAAAACATTTTTTTTAAACTTGACTATACATATATGAAACTTTAAAATACATAGCAAAAAAATACATAGCAAAAATTTAATATGTCTCAGCTAGTTGAAAAAGCCTATAAATATCGATTCTATCCTCTAAAGCAGCAAAAAGAAATACTTGAAAAAACTTTTGGATGTACAAGAATGGTTTACAA
>SDBV01006400.1_pt1 | contig 16328 bp, 14 predicted proteins | sample 2277081 | NCBI WGS metagenome assembly SDBV01 (sample SAMN10402039, study PRJNA504765) | marine sediment metagenome | isolation source: marine sediment core GS10_PC15, 223 cmbsf | place: Arctic Ocean: Southern Knipovich Ridge | collected 2010
AAGACAAGCCATCTCAATTCGAAAGAATATTAAAGTTATATCTTACGCATCTCCAATGATGGGAGTAGGAGGTTTGTCTTAAAAGGTTCTCCTTGAGCATCATCCGCATTGGTTTCATCACATTTGCTTTTGGTCGATGCAAGTTCAGGTACTGACACAATATCAAGAGTAGACGACAGAAGGCTAATTGGAACAGCATGTGCCAAATATGGGTCTTCAAATATGGCTTCACTAAAGAACTAAGAAGTGCTGAATAGGAACCAGACGTCCAATATTCTTAGTGGCGTTTGCTGCTCTTTTATGATCTCTGCAGATCTGAGTTCACTAAAGAACTAAGAAAGAAGTGCTGAATAGGAACCAGAGTTCCAATATTGTTTGTGGCTCTTCCATTGCCGGCTCTTCCATTTCAAGGTCTTCCGGTGCAGTCGGTAGCTCTTCCAGTTCGATCTCTTCTAGTTCGATCTCTTCTAGTTCGATTTCTTCTAGTTCGATCTCTTCCAGTTCGATTTCGGTTGCTTCGCCCTCTGAAGAAAGCGTGAGATCAATGATTCTGCTTTGGTGATGCGTGCTTGCTGCCTTTGCTCCTGCTGACTTTGTCGGCACCGCATTTGTTTCTGCCAACAATGTAGTTTTTTGCCGGGGATCGTGCCTCCAATAAGCGATTTTCGCATTGGGAAAGAGGCGGAGAGGACAATCTTTGTTTGCTTTGTTATGACCCTTGCTTCGGCACAGAGAACACCGTTTGGAGATGCCAGGCCCTGTTTTAGTCATTGATACGAACAGAGAGGTGTGTTCGCAGCACAAGCAGCAAGTGCGGTTTAAAGACTCAAATAATTGAAACGGTTATCTGAACCGGTTATTCGAAAGGATCGAATTTTCGTTGAGATTTCAGATTTTTTTCGGAATTTTCCGTTGTCGGGCGTCACAATAGCTCGTTATATTTAATTATCACTTTTCCTGGGCTATATTGACAACATTTCTGAATTACCGCAATGATAAACCTTCTGGAAAAGGATCGACAAAAATTGTTAATCAAGTACAACTAACTGTTTTTTTTTGCCAAAGTAATAAATTAATTCATTACAATTTGTGTCTATTTATAGCTGATTATTTGAATCAACAGAAACACTTTCTCTTTTTTTTTTAAAAGCAAAACGGTTTTGCCTCATAACGCACGGCTAAGGTGAGGGTGCCAGTAATGGATGACAAAATAAACGAAGATAGCAAAAGTGCGAAACTATTACACGCTGTACTTACGAAAGTTAAAACTGTACTCGGAGAAAACAGCAGCCACTACTCGAAATTTAAAGCGATTACAGACCGCCTCTCTTATGAGCCTCCTGAAGCACAACCTGGATTGTGGCAATGGCTACTATCCACCCTAGAAAGTGTCGATGACAGTGGTGGCCTAACAGAAGAACAACGCTCTATCCTTGTTCCAATTGTAAATGGCTCTAATTATGAAGGATTGGAATGACTGGTACTGAAGGTATTCGAATATTGGTGGTACAGTGACTAAGTTGTTTTAGAAGTCCCAGTAATATGACGAAAAATTTTTTTGTGCCCACCCATTTTCAAGACGAACTAGAATCCCACCTTCCTGTACCAAATAGAATAAAACTTTAATTTTTTATCTCAATCTACAGTGAAACACAAACAAGTACTATTTTTGAAAAAGATGATTTATTTTTTCATAGTGTGCATAATTTTAATTAGAGTATCAGTGTCTAAACAAGGATGCATTTTTATAAAATCAGTTATAGCCTTTTTAGTATTATATCGAGCCTGTTCAAATACATCTGGAAGAAATTCTTGCCATTTTTCTTGATAAGCCATCAAATACAATTTTGCAAGGATAATAGAATTAAGTTCTATTTGATTATTAATACTGTTTGAAATTGCGTTTTTAAAGTCATGCATATCCTGACTAGAAGATTCCAAGTTTGACAATGGCATTTGAGCAAGTTTAGGATTATCTAAATAAGAAGATAATTCATTCCATAAAGATTTTTCGATGTTGGTTTTAGATACCCATTCGTTAATTAATTGACATGTATGAGAAGATAATCCTTTTGTTTCATAAATGTGTGAGAGAATGGTGATCCAATCATCAGGTGATATAAGAGATGAAACAAATAGCAGTTGAGCAGCAGAATCAGATGTAAATTTTGGGATGGATACTTTATTAATAAACTCATTTAAATGAAGAAAATCTAAATTAGACATTCTTATTGTTCTTTACATAATAAAACAGTTTTAAGAACGGTATATATCAGGTTTTTTATTCGTTATTTATGACGAATCATAAATATTTTGATTTTGGAATTGATTTAAAAGACAGTTTCTAAATGTACCAGTGTTTTCTCTAATAGTTTCGAGCGATTTTTTATAATGGACCGTTACTTGTTTTTTAGATACATGTTTAAACAAAGCACGCTTACTATTATTGATTAAAATGAAAAAAAATAAAAGTACATAATACCCACATTCCCAAAATTCTTCTTGTATTGGCATAAAGTTTGGAATAGTAAATTCGTTTATCATTTTAGGTATTAATTTATATTTTTTAAATAAGCATACAACTTCTCCACATCTATTTGAATTATATCCATTTAAGGAATCATAATGAAAACCGCGTATTTCGTTTGAAATCCAACAAAAAAGACTCCAATGATCATTTTTATTCAAAAGTTGGGTTTCGTCTTTATCGTTTTCTGATTCACTATCATTATACACATTATTTTTTTTAAAATTTTCATTTTCTGTCATAGGTCCATGAATTACAACAATTATTGCAATCTTAGAATCCATATTAAATCCTTTCATAATACCAAGATCTTTGTATACTTGTTCTCGACGTTTCTTATTTTCTTTTATTTCCGAATAAACCCCATTAAAATTCTTCTGAAGTGCTGCTTGAATGTTTATAGACGAAATGTATAAAATTCGTTCACTTTTTGCCAAGATACTTGTCTGTATTATTTGATCAATATGCCTGTCATTTAGTTGTATGTTATCTTGTTTTAATACTTCTAATAAATCACAAGTAATATTATTATCAATTTTCTTCTTTTCGGGTAAAATTTGCTCAATCTCCTTGTCATTTAGTTGTGTGTTATCTTGTTTTGATATTTCTGTCAAATCACCACTAATATTATCATTATTCTTCTTTTCAGGCAAAATTTCCTCTAATTTATTTAACACTTCACCATCTTGATTATTTTTTATTTCTTCACTTTGAGATGGGTTTACAAGTTTAATCTTTTTTACTAGTTGTTCTTCTTTACCATCAGTAGATTTGTCTATTCGTCTTCTTTTCCGAGTTGTTGATGAACGTTTACTAGTAATGCTTTTGCTTTTAGAATGTGAACTTTTCTTGCTATCATTGTCACTGGTATCCATATTTTGTTAGTCAATTATCTTGTCATGCACTTTACTCGTTAATTTGTTTGTCTGTCTGTTTGTAAAATAGAAAATAATATTTGTAATTTCGAAAATATCCTGATTATTATAGACATATATTTTTTTTTTTACGAGAAAGAAAATTCCCAATGTAAAATTTTCTTACAAAAGACTAAAAATAAGTCATTATTGTTTCGATAAAATTTATAGGGGAGAATAGAATTTTAAAATTAATTCGTGACTTCTAATAACTTTTGGAAAATCACTTAAAAAAAAAGGCTCATTTCATTATCTGAACCTGTTATCTGAACCTGTTATCTGAACCGCCCACGACCTCTCCAAAATCAGTCCTAACTCTTTGTCTACTATTCACTACGCTTATTTTTTTGGGTCAGTTTTTTTGTATCATGCTCATCCTCTTCTAGAATGTCTTCTACCGAAACTGCTTCAGCTGACTGGAATGCACACTGGTAGTTTTCTTGCCTTGCTTTATCGTTGTGCACCACCTCTGCCTTCTTCTTCTTCTTCAACTTTTTCTTCAATGAATGTTTGTAGTGCAATGTTTCCCCCTGAATTGCTCGCCGAACTTGACTTGAAGTCTATCTTAAACTTGCGCGCGACCTGCAAAGACTTTAGGAAGATTATGGATAGAGCTTTCGGTGCCAGACTTACAGAATTGGTGAAAGGACGCATACTCCTCTTTCGAGCATTGGAATATGATTTCGAAACAAATGCTGTTGCTGATGCCGACGCGGAACAAGCTGCTGAGCATCGCCTAACAAAAAAAACCTTTAAAAAACTTCGAACGGCAATGTACACTACACTTTTGCGGGTTTCAAAGCACAACAACAAAACATCGCTCTCGATCAAACCAGTAACTCTTAAAAAATCGCGCAAATATTAATTTTTGTCTGCTAATTCAATACATTATTACCTTACAAATCAAAAAGATAAAGTTGTTAATTGATCTTTTTTACAATGTTTTAATATGATGTGGTATTTCAATTGTGATTGGTCTAATAAATAAATAAATGGAAAGCAAGTTCGGAGGGGCATATTTATTAAACCCAAGTAGAAAAGAGTATATTTATGAAGTAACATTGGAAAATATCAAAATTCATGATTCCAAGAATGCAAATTTAAATAAAACAACTTACAAACTGCACATTGCATTAATTTCAGAATCTGTAATACCATTTGTTAAACCCAACCATGTAAATATTGGAGAGGATCTTATAACAGGTGCAGTAGAATCAATGAAAAAGAATTCACAAAAATTTTTAGCATTAAAAAAGAATGAACCATTAGGAGACCCAAGCCTGGATAAAGCAGAGAAAACACAGCCTTTATTTCCAAAAGCATATGATTTAGGAAATATTAGTAGTTTGGGAGAAGGGTCATTCGGATGTGTATTAAAAATTCCAATTTTACCAGAAGAAAGTAAATCATATAAAAACAGACAATTTATCGCTGTTAAAATCCAAAAAATGGTTGACGACCCTAATATTGCTGAATGGAATTCAGAAATTGATTCACTTGATAGATCTAGTCAATTGAATGATTATCCAAAAATTAATCCATTTGCATTACTTTATTTCAACTCATATAGAATAAGACTTACTAAATCGAATGTAAAGGTTTTGAAAGACCAACTTCTTAAAAATTGTCAAATTTTTAAACTGCCTATTAAAAAAGAACCACGCGATGTTAGAATTATTGAAACAGATTTTATGCTTGGTGGAAGTTTAGAAAATATTAAAACAGAATTACGAACTGAAGAAATAAGTTCTATTTTCTTCCAAATTACCTATTCGTTAATAATAATGTATAATGAATTTCTACTGGTACATAATGATATAAATCCTGAAAATATTTTATTTCAAGATATCATAAAACCTGAAAATATTAGAATTCACGTCAAAGACAAAATAAATTTTTTTTTGAAATTAGGATCGAAAGAACATTCAAGATTAGTAAACATTACAGATTTTGGTATTGCTTCAAACAATAAATTTACAAATGAAATACTATTTGAGCAAGCAGTTGTAAATCAATATGGATCGGGTACACGGGAATTTATGTCGCCTGAATATTGGTTATATTACGATGTTAAGAAACGTATAAGCGAACAAAAACTTCCTCTTAGAAATATAGCATCAGACTTTTGGGCATTAGGTCTTACTTTGGCTATACAAGCTCTCAATAGTTGGAATTTAATTGACTCAGGATATGACAAGAATAAATGGCCAACTTTATTTCAAAAGAAGGGAATATTTCAAAATATAAAAATAACTGAAATATTAGCAAATGATCCAAAAATAATAAACCTTAACGAGCAACTAGAAAACAGCCTTGTGACGATTTTACCAAATCCAACTGTTGAAACTCCTCTGCCTGGAACAAAAGAACATATAATAGATAAAGAGAGAATAGCAACAATAATATCTATTATTCAATTTCAAAGAGCAATTGGAAATAAATTCCCAAAAGAACCTGATGAAAGTTTTAGATTTGGACAAGTTGTAAAGTTTTTAAATAAAAAAATGAAAGATATAGAATCAATTGGAAATGATTGGAAACCAAATAGTAAGAATAACATTTTCATTTTGGTGGCAGAAAGGATTAAGACACGTCTTGGTGAAGATGGATTTGATTTTATGAAGCGTTGTCTTTCATGGTCACACCAAGAAAGAGAAAAATTTGCTCTAACATTTCTTTCTAAAAATAACAACAGTGCACTTGGCCACAAATTCTTTTCTGAATTTCAAGTAGATGATTTTGATTATAGACCTACTTCTGGAGACATTAAAACACTTGATTATTTTTTTTTTTAACTGGATGTTGTATCACATCAACAAGTATGACAATAAAAAAAAAGACACATTCTACAGACTTTACATTTTCTTGTAAAAAGTACCCTGAATTCCCAAATTTGATAAAAGCAACGATTTTTCCCTGTAGTGCTCGTTGTAGTTGTAGTGGCAGTACTGACAACAGTCGTATTGACTTGAGTTCCAGTTGTGCCCGAAGAAACTGCGGCATCTGCAACTGTGAACCACAAGAGACGGCGACCATAATAAATGTGCAGTTCTGTGCAAATAACGCGCGCGGATACGCGGAGATTATCTGCATTAGAAACGAGGAGTTGTAGGGCGAAGCGCCACTGCTCATGTGAGTGGCGAACAACTGAAGATCGCACATCTCGAAGATCTTGGAGCGAAAAATCTGAAATGTCACACGTGTAAACATCCTCAGTTATAGAAGCGGACCAAGAGATCATCGGCTCATTAGCTAAGTGCTTAATGCAGTGCCAGTTTCAGTTTATGGTTTTTGTTTACAGTTTACAGATTTCCAAGAGAATAAGGAGAGAAAGAAAAGGTGCCGCAATGCTGGCCGTTTTTACAGTTTACTTTACATTTTAATGTTCACAGTTTATACGCAGAGACGTGAAAATATGCCGGAACGGGGGTCGCCCAACTCCACCAGATTATCGACAATACCCGAGTCCGCATTCGAGTCAGTTCTTTGAGTATGCAGCTATTCGGTGAACTTCCAGTCTCGAATTAGATTTTTGTCAAAACACAACTTCTGTTTTTTTCCGAAGGCGAACGTTGTGGGCGAAAGATCAATCTGATTCTTTATTAGAAAGGTAAGGTCCCGTCTTCCGTGAGCAGTATCGTGTACAAATTTACATCTGTGGTTTCCTCCATAATTCGTATTAACAGAAAAAGTGGCCACTGATGTGCGTCGTCGATACATATTAAACTGTTTACGACGAAGATATGGCCATGTGTAACCCATTCACCGATTGATAATACAATTGTATTATCATGCACGAAAGACCGAATTTTGTGCTTTTGTCTTGTCGACATTGTTATAAAATAGATTGTTAAATAGATGCCCTGAGCACTGTTGGCACAGTGTATTAATTTGGTTGTTTTGTAGCTTTTTCTTGGACCTTTAATCAAAAACCACATTGCCATTCTGTTCAGACTCTGTACGACTAATCATTTCCACAAAGTTTATACTGATACTATAATAGATTTGAAATGGATGACGGATGTCGCAAAAATGAAAAGTGCAAAATGTTGGAAAATCCCCACTTTTTCCAAAAAAAAAGTACTGTAATGTACCTTTTTATACAATATTTGAATACCGGGAAACTCAAAATCTATAGGAAAAAGATTAGGGTGCTTTTTGCTTTTTTACCCTGAATGCCCAAATTTGGGAATTCGGGGTACTTTTTTGGTAAAAATGTACCTTTTTACAAAAAGGTCAAATTTGAAAAAATGAAAACTTTTTTGACCAAAAAGTACCATTAATTCCCAAATTTGGGCATTCAGGGTAAAAAAGCAAAAAGAACCCTAATCTTTTTCCCATAGATTTTGAGTTTCCCGGTATTCAAATATTGTATAAAAAGGTACATTACAGTTCTTTTTTTTTCGAAAAAGTGGGGATTTTCCAACATTTTGCACTTTTCATTTTTGTGACATTCGTCAAAAAATTTAATTAATTTTTAAAATTATTTTTTAATTTAAAAAAATTCTTGACGGATGTCGCAGAAATGAAAAGTGCAAAATGTTGGAAAATCCCCACTTTTTCGAAAAAAAAAGAACTGTAATGTACCTTTTTATACAATATTTGAATACCGGGAAACTCCAAATCTATAGGAAAAAGATTAGAGTTCTTTTTGCTTTTTTACACTGAATGCCCAAATTTGGGAATTCGGGGTACTTTTTTTGTAAAAAAGTTACAAAAAAGTTACAAGTTGCTTCAATTCACAAAAATGCCTAAAAATGGAAAGAATTTAAACAATTCAAGTCTCTAGGATGGAAATAATTTATTTATCAAAATAGATACAGATCATTTCTGATTTTTACGTTCATAGATATGCAATATGAACTTATCATAATTCGTTACGTACCATAACATTGGCGATGGTGTACAGAAAATCAACGGTGATGGAAACCACCATGGTGAATTCTTAATACATTCTAATTTGCATTCAACACCATTTTCTGGTATTCTGATTGCTTTTTTCATCTTATGAGATGATGAAAATAATATCATAGTGGGTGGATTTTTTGTAATATCAATTTGGTTTATAGGTATTTCAAATCGAAGACTATCGCCCTTAATTTCATCATAATAGTATTCAAAATCATCATATTTCTTCTTTTGTAAAGATATTTGGTCATGTTCGACATGAATATCAGTTTTCCATGCTGCTATTGCCTTTTTTGCCTTTTCATTATAATCAGGTTGTTTTCCTTTTTGAAGATGTTCATCTTTTTCAGTTGATTTAATCGCAAGCCCAATTTCAGTTATTTCATTTTTTTCACACTCAAGAGAATTTAATTCCATATTTCCCTAGTTATTACAAATAAAGGAATGAGTCCTTTTAAATAAAACCATTCTTTGATAAATATTTATAAAAAAATATTACATTTCTAAACTGTATGGAGGAAGTGTTATTTTTTCAGCAGGCTTTTCTGAATCTAAGTGATCAGGAGGAACAGGACAATTCAATAAATTTTGTGTCAATTCATCCAATTGGTCATTGATTTCAGAATAAGGTTTAAGCATTATTTGATGTTTTAAGAACGTAGAATCCACAAATGTTTTTGGTACAAAACTTCCAGGTTGTGGATATTGAAAAGTGTTAGATGGACTGTATATATTTTTTGAATAGACTTCCAATAATGTTATAAACCATTCTTCTAATCCATCCAAAGCAATATCTTTATCCAAATCTTCGTCACATTTTAAAGAATGAATTGTATGTAATATCCATAAGCGCCCACTGTGAATAAAATTGGAAAAATCATCTCTATTTTCAATTCCACCATTATGTTTTCGTAGTGCTTGAAAATATGGTTGACAATCTTTAAGAAACTGTTTTAAAACAACTGTAGAATACGTCTTTTCGCATTCTGGATTTTTGGATTTTCTTTCTGGGAGATCAAGTCTACATTTATTGCAATAAATTTCAGGACAATAAAGATGTTCTGACTTCAAATAAACATCTTTCTCCATAGCTACTAGTTCATATTCATTTCGTTTGTTTTCTACTTTCCCTGGACAACAGTCTCCCATATTTCCCATATTTTCAATATTGAATACTAATTGGCAAATACTTTTTTTAATTTAAATTATAAAAAAATGTAATTTATTCTCGGATTTTTCTTCAAAACGACGTGGTTTTTTTTTCTAAATAGGTTTACAATTTATTTTATATACTTTCTTCAAATCATTAAAATTTTTTCTCCGGTTTATTAATATCTCGATCCAAACTCAATCCAAATTGATGCGAGATGTAAACTGAACAAATTAGTTATAAATGCAAATTAGTTAATAATAATAAAAAGGGAAAAAGAGAGAATGTCACATTCAGTACGATTTAATTTTCAATATTATGGAAAACTTGCTGGAGAACCGTATGAAATAAACCCATCATTAATATGGTGGACAAGTACGATACGTAGTGCAAGACATGGTGTATCACGTGTAAAAATAGATTGGGCAAATGAAAAAGGCCAAATATCAAAGAAAAGTAAAGTAGATGTTCCTATTGCAGAAAAAGAATATTATAGATTAGATGACAATATATGGGTAGAAGTAATTGTAATGTCTCCTACAGAAGAAGGAATGTATGTTGGAGCACGAGCAGGAGCAGCAAAGATCAATATGAAAGAATTACAGAAGAGTGTTTTTACGTCTAGTAATGGGAAATTCAAACTCAAACTTGAACTTATTATGAATCAACTACAAGAATTTGATGAACCATATAGTAAAGGCATACTAAAAATTGAACTTAAACATAACGAATCTATAAGAATAATTAAAAATTGGAAATTTAGCTCAGAAGGACTCTATGATTTTACTGTAGAAAATGAAAAAAAAGTAAATTCGTTATTTACACTTAGTATAATGAGTGCATTATTTCCATATTCTAAAAAGGCTTCTAATCTTGGATTACAATATAAACCCACTGTTGATATAATAGAAGGTATACATGCACCAATATGGTTAGCGAATGTGGCTGTCCCTGGTTGGATGTATTGGGTAGATTATTCAGAATATGAACCCGACGAAACTTTTATGGAAAATTTGGCTTTAATTTCCCTTGAAAGACATAATATGAAAGAAATAGAATTTCTTAGAATAATTGATGATCAATTTAAAGAAATGGGGGAACCTTATGATGTTAAATTTAATATTGTTGTAGCTATTACTATGGATACAATTGCAATACCTTCAGTCTCTTTATTTTATAAATCAGACGAAACTTATGTCGTTGAAGAAAAATCAAATGGCTGGTTAAATAATAGTGATGAAGTAGTTATTAGAAAATATTCGATAGAAAGTTTTAACGATCCACTTGTAATGAAAGGAGATGATTGTGAAGGATTAGGATCGCTTAATCATCGTGTTATGCGTATACTTAAAAATGGAATACCAGATAAAAAAGGGAATTCTTATTGGAATAAAACTGGTGGATGGTCGAATAAAATAGTTGACAGAATGCAAAGAATTGTATATTGGTATGTTAGTGGAGGAGCATTAGGAAGTGTTACGGCTGCGCGTGTTGGTGGAGAAAAAAAAGCTGATTCTCCTTTAATAATCAATAGTAAAGAAGATCGTAATTCAAAACTTGGAGCGCATATGTGGCAAGAAAGTATACCTGTTACTCAATTTGAAGAACTTCTCCATCGTACTAATAGATCACACGAAAAACTTGTAATCAGGCAAACAATCTATCCTAAGTGGATATCAAAATTGCCTCACACAGTTGGAGAAGGAACAGGAGCTGTATATCCTTTACTTAGACCAATTTCAGAATATTCTACAAATCCAGAAACGATACAAGACTATGAAGAAAAACTTTTATTAATACATATTGTGGCAAAGAAAACAAAATATTTTCGAATGGGACAAATACAACGTCTTCAAAAAATGATTTACACTCTACAAGATGCAAGATTATCTGGGTTTTATAGACGTACTACTACATTTCATACTGATGAATTATTAAAAGAAGGATTTCCAGTAACTGAATTTGTTTGGACACAGATGTCTCAAAGAGTCAGCGAAATAAAAATGTCTTCTTCTCATAATGATGAAAAATGGAAATGGGGTGCTAATATGCGTGATAAACTTCGTTATGAAACATCAAATGGAAAAAAATTGGGACTAATAACAGTACCACCATCTACAAATGAAGAAATCAATGCAATTAAATCATTAGTAAGACAATTACCACCATTAAAAACACCTATTCTTTTGAAAGAAAGAAAATCTGAATTAGAACAATATGCCTTACCTATTATAAAAGAGTTTCAATTAAAGGTCAATAGTTTAACTGCGAAACGGACAAAAGAAATTAAATACAATCGAATAAATGTCATATTTCGTCGTGAAGAGTTCTTCCGTGGTATGATTGATCGTGAAAACAATTTTTCTTTACGAGATGGTTTATTAGAAGACATTAGATCTCTTGAATCAATCTATAAAGTACGTACTGTATTTGAAACAATTACGAATGAAATTTATAATGTTCGTATTGAATTATACATTAATATCACTAAAGAAGAAGAAGAACAAGAAAGCACAAAACTTGGAGGGATCTCTACCACAAAAAACTTATTTGGTGTTATTTTGAATTGGATTTCTCAAACTAAAGAAAATCTACAAGAAGAAAAATATTACTTTCAAAATGATAGAAATAGAAATTCTTTTATAGACGGAATTAGGGGGATATATCACAAACCAGATTTTACTCTAGGACAAATAAAAACTTTCAATAAAGGTCATAAATTATTTAAAGAAAGAACTAAAAAAGGCTATACCGCTCTATTTTCTTTTTGCTCTACAGAAATCGAAGTAAATCCAGATTAACCTGAATAATAATTTTATTAAAAAATAAATTAACCATATCAGTAATGGTAATGGTAATGGTAATGGTAATCAATATGGTTAATTTAATTGGGTTTTATTTTTACCTATTCCACCATTCAATAAATTCTTGTAACAATAAGTCAAACACCTCTATTCCAAAAATATAGGTATTCCAAATATATTCAGAAAGTATCCATTTCCTAATCTCTGTTTTTTTTGTTAATATTTTGTCTATAGCTTTCAAATCATTTCTAATGAGTGGGATTTTATAGTTAAATTGGATTTGAAAGCTATAGACAAAACATTAACATAGAAATTCTTTCATAGATGAAATTAAAGGATTTTTAAAAACTATAAATCAAATATAAAAATAGAAACATCATTCATTATGAATGCAAAATGGAAATGTATAAAGTGCGGGGACATTATTTCGAGCAAATGCATTTGGGATAGAAGTATTTTTCATCATCGCAATAATGACGTCTTATTGTTGCATTTAAATACTCTCGTTGAATGGATAGACAATTCTAAAGATAAAAGACCTCATATCCGTGTAGATCTCTCTTTATTTCCAGAATATTCTTATGAAGAGAACATAGACGCTGCTTTCTCACTTATTTCTGTACTTGTGAAAGACAAAAATTTATTTAAACAAATGTTATGTAATCATAAATATCTTGCCTTAAGTGAGAAACCTTTTGTTTGTTGTTGTGGACATACGCATGCAAACTTAGAAGAACTTAAATAATAAGATTGATACTATTCTCTACAAATAAAAACTTTCAATAAAGGTCATAAATTATTTAAAGAAAGAACTAAAAAAGGCTATACTGCTCTATTTTCTTTTTGCTTGTTTCTAATTTTGAATGAAGATTGGTCTGTAAAAAAAGTTACAGATTCTTTGGTTCTACATAAAGAAATTCGTCGTATCCGTGCACAGCTTCAGGCAGCTTTGCTTTTGCTCTGTAAGGTTTGAGAGCATCGGACTTTTCAATGATTCTGTGGTCTAAAAAAATGAATGAGATGGGAAACTGTTTTAGGGGCTGCCCTTTATCGTTGAACTTGATTTGAATGAAGTAGAGGAATTGAGCGGTGTCAGCCAAAAAGTCAGGGAGAGTCTTTTTTGGACTATAAACATCAGCGGTCTTGATGAGATAATGGTGAATGCGTGAGTTGGAATCATTGGTTGCAAAGGCGATAGCGAGAGTGCCGGGTTGACTTTCACTGATGGTTAATAAAGAAGAATGATTGCCTGAAGCGAATCAAAAAGCTGCCAGTTTCTTGGTTGATAAGGATCGCATTAATACTGTCCCGATCTGAAAAAGCGTAGATGAGACTGAAACTCAGAACAAGAAAAAAGAAATGTTACCCTGATTGCCACATTGAGCACAAGTGCCGCTGATAGCGAATTTTCTGCACTATTGGACCAAACCAATTCCAAAAGTCTGTAAAGAGCTTGGCTGTGATGGTGGTGAGAGAGCCTGTAATTCATTAGGCCAGAAAACCAGTTCTTCTACTTCTTACAGACTTGATTTGGATACATAAATGGAAATAAAAGTCTTTCTTTCAGCTGCATTCTGCAGAAGGTGTCTTTTCTGAAAAAAAGACTTTTATTTCCTCGGAAAAGTAGGGACCAAAAAACTTGATGTTGAGATAGCGAAGCTCCATTGGAGAAAGAAATCTCGCAGGTTTGAAAGTATCCTGTCGGCATGCACGCAAAAAATGCCATTGAAGTCGATTGGCAACAAGAGGCCAGGGGATGTCGTTCTGGGGATTGAGAGGAATTTAAAGAACCTGGAAGCTAAAGAGTTCTGTTTTGAGCAGGAGTCCGGCGCTGCATTCAAATTGAGACTCATTGGTGAGGATGACGAAGGGTCGGGATGGATGGCTTTCAAGACACACTGTAGCTCCGCCCTCCAGTAGGGTTAGAACAAGAACTCTGAATTTGACGGTGGCAACCGTTTGTTGAGAGCCGGTGAGGAATTTGAGCTGAAATTTTGCACAAAGCTCGTCATCTAAACTTGCACTATCATTTTCGATCGTCTTGGTGACTTTGGATTCAGGTCCATTTAGTAGGAGAATGGCCTCCTCGAGTTAATTGAAAAAGTGAAACGAGACCTGAACGGTAGAGATACGAGGCAACTCGATGTTTGCTCCAAGAAGGAGCTTCACGACAAGAGGCTCATCAAGTGCCTTGCCTTTAAGGATGACCAGGGACATCGGTTGTTTAGCAATGACAAGTACGGCATTACTTAAAAAATAAGAACCAAAAGTAAAGAGAACCATCGGAGAGGAGACCCAGGTTCGTTGTTAAGTTGGTCGAGTTCTTGGTGGTAGAGTTCGAGTTGCATCACTTGGAGCTGCAAATCCTGCAAAAGATAGAACGTTCTATGGATGTCAACAGGACTGAGAATATGGCTCTTTTCCAGGTTATTCAACTGTAAAAATCCCGCATCCAGTTGTCCTTTGAGAATGTTGTGTAGTTGTTTCAGTGTTTCAAAGGCTTCCTTATGTGGATCGATGAAGTACTGCTTTTGCAAATTGCAAATGGTTGCATTTGCCTTTTGATGGGATGGAAGAAGTTCTTGAATTTGGTCCAAGATAGAGAGCGCAGAGAACTCGAATTGCTCTGGAGAGTCGGGCGAAGGGAGATCCAAAACCCATTGGGCAGGAAGAGCCAAAGGAGTTGGCGGCGGGTTGTTCTGGTTAAAATTGTCAGGAGAAAGGCAGAAACTCATTGGGAGTAGTTCTGGAGGAATAATGGAGGAGGGGTTCCCGAAGATAGGTAGCGAGCCTTTTTGTGCAGTTTCTTGATAATCAGCAAAGAGAACCCCTGTGGAAGGGCAACTAGAAGGAAGCAGTTCAGCCATGGTGTCTTGAAGAAGTGATTGCAGAGCGAAGGGAAAAAGAAATAAACGAGAAAAACCGCGTGCCCAAAAAAGGGCATTATCTGAATGGCCATTCTCTGAATGGGTACAAAAAAAAAGGTTCTATTCATTTGGAATAATATTGTTTTTTTAAATGACCTTGTTTAATATCTGAAAGTTTAAGAGGTAAAAATAAAGATTACATTTGAAGGAATGACACTATTTGTATTTTTCTGAAGATTTCGCAAGAAGATCAGCAATCATCATACAAAAATACAACATTTCCTGCTGGTGATAGGAAAACTGGAAGTGGTTTTTGTTTATAGTTTCTCCTTCGTGTTTGCATTGCTCTGGGTGTTTGCATTGTTCTAGGTGTTTCAAAGTGCCAAAAGTAATTTTTCTTCTTCACAATGAGAACTTTTCTTCTTTGTGGTTCGTCTAGTTTCTTTAGTTTTTGTGCGGCGCATTTTGCTAATATAGCTAAGGGAGTAGGAGCAGAGGTGTCGGTTTTATTCGCAGGCATTACTGCTTGTTTCTGATGTTGAATAAATGTTACTCTAAATAAAAGTTACCATTTTGGTTATTGTAATCTGTTTCAAAGAAAGAAGAATATCTGAACTGATTTTTTGTTGGAGAATTTTTATTTACCAAAAATACTTACACATTAATATTTCTGGAACCAATTTTATGAAAAGTTGCTTCTGACTATCTATTCCCCATCTAATATTTTTTGAATCTTTTAAATCTATTATAGTCAAAACCATCTTTTTTAAAGAAACATCAGCGCGATAATCATTCAATAAAATGTCAACAACTTTGTAGTTATTATGGGCAAGAGCATTTGAAATAACAGAAGGACCTTGACACCAAGGATCAACATTTTTGTTCTTTAATAAAAGTTTAATTGCTTTAATATTGCAATGTTTACAAGCAGTCAAAATGACTTTGTTATTTTGAGCCGCAGGATGAACACGTTTATCTCTCAATAATAGGAAAACTATTTTATAATGACCATTATTACTAGCTTTGATAAGAGCCTCATTTTTTTGGTCTGCAGGATTTACACGGCGATCTTGTAATAAAAGTTTAACTACTTTATAATGACCATTATTACTAGCTTTGATAAGAGCTTCATTTTTTTGGTCTGCAGGATTTACACGG
>SDBV01006401.1_pt1 | contig 16324 bp, 8 predicted proteins | sample 2277081 | NCBI WGS metagenome assembly SDBV01 (sample SAMN10402039, study PRJNA504765) | marine sediment metagenome | isolation source: marine sediment core GS10_PC15, 223 cmbsf | place: Arctic Ocean: Southern Knipovich Ridge | collected 2010
CATGGGCTACCATCTGACGCTCTTCGAGCTATTGAAACTCGCCTCTCTTCTATACACATCGCAGATAAAAAGTTGGCATCGTATCCGTGTGTGTTCCCGTTAGGGGACAAAGCGAGCTAGCCCCGTCCGAGTGCGAGGGAGCTTGCGACCGAGACACGTAGGGCGGGGTTTAAGATCGATAGGATTACCCGTCCCGTCAGGGGCGGCAGAGGTCGCAGAATGCCCTTCCGCCTACTGCCCCCCTTCCTCCCGCACAATCCTTAACGCTTCGGAGTAGGATTCTCTGTATTCATTACAAAACTGATCTTTTTCACGATCAAATTGAGCATAGATGATGTCTCCTTTTATTAAAGTAACATAAGCAACATAAGGTTGCGCTACATAGTTGTCTTTGCTTGCGTCCTCAAAAGCAATTCCAAAGTCAAGATTGTCTTCAGTAAATGGAAAATTTGACAATTTTGGTCTTATCATCTCATCTGAATTAATCATATTAAGAAGACCTTGCGTACTTCTGACAAATAAGATTCTTGCTTGTTCAATATCTAACTTTTTATACCCAACATAATCCAAAGTAAACCCATGAATGGAGTCTGGAAAGGAACCACCTGACCCAGCGAGCATTAACTTATTTTCCCTCTTCATAAAAACAGAATGCTTTTGGATGATAGAATGCATTCTAGTCTCATCTTTACTCATCGCAGAACAACACGCACACATCAAAAATGTGGGCAATAAAAAAAACAGGCTTCTCATTAATTCACTACTCCATAATTCTGTATAAATTTATATCCTAAGCGATTAAGTTCTCTCTTATAATTATCGCTCGACAATATTTGGTGATCAATGAAGGGATAGGTCTTAGATGGAAGAAAGTGAATATTACTATTCTTACTAAAAATCCCTTTTATCATACTTATGGGATTTGCGATGAAAGGAACAGCGTCTCGGCTGTTCACATAATTTGCCGCCCCTCCAAGACCTTTTGAATCAATCAAACTAGCAGAACCGAAAGTAGTAACATGCAGCATCTTTTTTTCCTCGGGAGATAATTGTTGCAATGCTCGATCCAAAACCAGCCCTCCCTGGCTATGGGCATAGATATTCACCCGACCATCGCTGTCTACACCTCCTACAGCGTCGATTCTCTCACGAATATGATCAGCAAGCTTATCCGCTGAACGGGTCGGAATGCCGAGTATTTGCGCTGCACACTCTAAAATGTCGGAAATAAACCCGTGGGTCGCATTGAAAGTGAAGTGTATGTTTGTTCCTCCATGCGTATCGGAGCAATACCTTGCAAATGCAAAGGCGTCAGATAGGGAAGCGAGTATGCCGTTCACAGACATATTCGATACTTTATTCGTTGCTTCGTCCCTACCCAAGTGATAATTATCAGAATGCTGAGCGTGGCTGGTTGGATGAAAATGGCTTAAAGTTCTTCTGGAGAAAAGGTGCCCCGCCAAGGAAACCACATCGCGAACGATAGGAATAGGAATGCAATGATCTCCGATCCCTTGCAAGATTCTTCCAAAGGCATAGGTCGTCCGACAAAGAATGGAATGACGGCGCTGTGAAGAGGATTGCGCAAATAAACCCCAAAGGTCGATATGTGTTAATGGATTATTCATAACAAAAGCGTAAAGGTTGGGTCCGCCATCAAAACCTGCCGGATCGGGAGTCAGCCATCTCCCAAGGACAGGAATATAATACCTTCTACCAAAAAACACAAACCCTGTCTCCTGATCCACCCGCTTGCTGGAAAAACGCCACGGATTTATCGATGTTTTTATCTGCCGATTGAAAGAGTTGAAAATCGTCTCCTCGCCAAAAGCGGTATACCGATAGGACTCACAAACCTTTCCCTGCCGATCAAGCAAAGCTGTGACATTACCGCCATGATCATGAACGGGAATATACACCTCTCCATGAAACTCGCACGCTGCTGCCGCGCCAATCTCCGCACCTTTCCCTGTGCCAAGCACGCGAAGCTCGACAATATGCCCCTCGGCATCGCAAATTCCAACCTCGTTGTCCCCTTGAAAAAGAAAGTTGTCACACTTTTCCATTTTCCAACCATCACCCTGACGATGGTAGGAGGCTTTGGTCAACCGGCGGTTTAACTCGTCATAGGTATAGCCTATTTTGGTGTCACCATTAACGACGGTTTTCAGACGATCGAGAGCGTCGTATTCAAATCGAATGGCGTCATCGATTCCAACCATGTTGCCGTTGGCATCGTAATGATACCTTGTAGATCCATCAAAGACACATTGATTCAACCCGTTCAACTGTTGCGGGGTGCCATCCTTGCTGGTGCGGTTGTATAGCGAGTCATGGAGATAAGAATGTTCTATATCCCCTGTCTCTTTCGTGAGCTGATAGAGGTCATCATATTCATATTGAGACCGCGACACACGAGACCCTTCTTGAATTGTTCTGCTTGTCAAATTCCCCACTTTGTCATAGGCATCCACCTCCTCTTTCCATCCGGGGGCACAAATTTCCTTGACCCGGCCCAACAGATCGTACTGGAAACTAAAAAGACCGGCCTCTGTCTCCATCTCCAAAACATTTCCGGAAAGATCATATTGTGTATAGGCGTGCTGATACGTAAGCCCATCATGACTGTGCCGGCGGATCTCTCTAAGCCGACAAGGGTCATAGCTATATTCTACATGGGATTCATCCGGAAGGGTAACGAGAACAGGCCGCCCTTTTCGGTCGTAGGCATAACACATAGCGCATCCATTCCCCAACTCCTCTTCGACCAGTCGTTGATTCCCATCATAACGTTTCCTTGTCACACGATTGTTGACAGGGTCGGCAATCTCAATGGGGTTGTCATTTTTGTCATAGGTGTAAACGTAATGGACTGTGTTATCAGAAGAAAAGAAAGACTGAAGCCTACCCAAGGCGTCATAAAGGTAATGAATTTCAACACCGTCAGGTTTTACAGTGGTTTCCTTTTGTCCGAAGGAATTGTAGCAATAAACCGTCACTTTTTGTTCGGAAGAATTTGCGCTTTCAATTCTCTTCACCTCCCGATTCAGAGCATCATAATCAAAGAGGTTGACCACTTCTCTCTTTTGCTTCCCTGCTTCAATAACACAATCGACTGTGCGGACAACATTTCCGGAAGGATCGTAATAAATTTTTTGCATTTGGGTAATGGTACCCAAAGGATTTTTCCGTATGACAGAAGCAGTCTTACCGTGGGAGTCACAAATCTTGACAGTAACATTTCCTTGGCCGTCAATCATCTCCACATAGGGCACAACTTGATTGTAGTCATTTCGTCGATCGTAAAAAATATGGGTAAGTGTTTGCACTCCCAAGGGATCTGTTATCTGAATGGGCAGCTTATGGGAATTGTAGACCGTAGTCGTTACGGCTATACCCGAATCCAAGTAGTTGATGACTTCCGTTCTATTCCCCTCAGCATCATAAGAATATTTTTGTCGTTGTAAGATTTTCCCGGATGAGTCTTCAATTCTTTCTTCAACGACTCTGCCAAGGAGATCAAACTCTTGCACCGTTAAGGCGTACTCCGTTTCGGAGCAATACTCATACGTCTTACAACACCTTCCAAGGGAATCATATTCGTATGTCGTACAATGATCTCCTTTCTCTTGACTCGCAACTCTTCCGGCAGAATCATAGGAATAACTCGTAACATTTCCTTCTCCATCAATTTCCTGGAGCAGATGAAAAACATTATAGATCCATTGTTCGGCACTGAGGGTCTTTCCTTCGGGAGATATGCGCTCTTTTTTGATGAGGCGCTTCTGGTAGTCATAAGTACAGCGGGTGAGCAGTCCGTTACGTCCCACAGATTCTGTTAACTCTCCATCCATTCTATATGTGAACGTTTCTTTTGTTCCATCGGGATATTCGATCAGACACGGCTTGTTTCGAATGTTGTATTTTGTTTTAGCGACAAACCCCCTAGGGTCTGTTTGAGACGTGACATTTCCCATCAGGTCATATGTATTTAATATGGTCAGTGACTCTAGATTTCCTTTGTCATCAGCAACTTGAGGTTTGATAATGGATGTTTGACGGCCGAACTCATCATAAAGGCATTTCGTTTCATTTCCATAGATGTCCGTTGTCGCCACACGATTGCTCAAATAGTCATATTGATGCGTAGTTGTCAGAATGGTTCCGTCGGTAAAAATCTCCTTTCCGCAAATTAATCTGTTGGAGAAATCGTAGGTGAACTCCTTATGCACATCTGCTCCCGGACCTTGCTCGTAGACGATATTCCCGTTGTCATCATAACGTCGAGTCACTTGATTGCCCAAAAGGTCAGTCTCTTTTGTGACATTCCCCATGGGATCGTACTCCCAACTCTTGGAGCCGACATACTCGTTATTGGCATCGTAGAGCTGTTCCTGAAGAAGCCAGCCCTCTTTGGAATAGGTGTTGTGAACACGTTTGAGCTGCACTTCCTGCTTTGAGGCTAGGTCCAAACATTTCTCGGTGACCACTTCAGGAAGACCAATGGGATAGGTTTCCGTGGGCTGAATTTCTTTAATATGCCTTTCGGTAACGCCAAACAAATCATTTTTATCGTCGCTTTTTCCATCATCGGTAATTTCTCTAATGCAAACACCATTCACATCATATTCAAAGAACTCTCGTATTTGTATCGCACTTTCACCCCAAGTGAACTTGCTGGCAAGGAGATCCTTTCCATGAATGTAGGAAAAGGTAATTGTTCTCGAACCATCCGATTCCTCAACCATCAAGTTCTGTTTATTATAAACGAAATCCTTTGTGTAAACTTCACAACCATTCGCCTCCGGGGAACCGCTCTTCTCTACTACAGGAGAGGCTGTATTCCATCCCGATAAATTCCCAAAAAGCTGCTCTTGGATGATATTTCCTTTAACGTCGTATTGATAGTGGAGGAGAAATTGCCCGGTGCCATCTCCCGATTGCAGGAAGCGTGATGTTAGATTCGTCTGATTAGGGGTGTCATCGCCCGCCCAGAAGAGCCTTTCCACGCTATAAAGAGAGTCGTCGTCAAGATACTTCTCTACCGACTCTAGCCGATATTGATCGGAAAAACGAAAAATGGTCTTATGGTTCAGAGCATCTCGCACCTCTGTTGCCCCTCCAAGGGCAATCTTCCTTCCTCTTTTTTTCTTTTCCGTTCTCAGATCATAAAAGAAACGATGGGTAATGATCGGCTCGGAGTCTACACCGACAGGAGCTTTAAGCATCATCACTCTCTTATATTTTGGCTCATTGGTGGATTTGACTTTTACATCGATGCCGCCAACATCATTGTGATTTTCGTCATAGTAGTAGATCTTTAAAAACCGTTGATCCGGTCTATCTTTGCGGATAATACGGTGTGTATGATCTTCATAAGCATACTTTTCATCCGGAGCATTCGGACGGACAACACTTGTAAGATAATAACCTTTCCCACCAAAGTTTGCGTGCTTCTTTCTGTCAAAACGATAAACAACTTTTCTCCCATCACTTGCCACAAGGTCAACCTTAGGATGGTTTTCGTGTTCCCCGTGTGTGTGATATGTAAAATTCACATCGGAAAAAAGAACACCTTCACTATTTTTGCTTTGGATGCCCGAGATAAACCGGTCTGAATTGAATTCGAAATTGGTGTAATGACCACGTGTTGATACATCGTACTTTGCATAAAAAATTTCACCATCGTCTTTATCCTTGAATACACGTTTAGATCCGTCCGGCATCTGTACGGAGCACTTCTTTTTTAGGTAATTATAAGTTATAGTCAAATTCCTCAAGTTTGTTCGAGCGCTGATCATCCCGGAACTGTTGTTTGTTATCCCTCGACTCAATGACTCCTGCTTGATTTTGAGCGTCGAAGACTCATCCCTACTAGAGGCTCTTCTGCCACGACAGCATCTGAAAGCGCCAAACCTATCATAAAAATCTAGCTCGTGATGTCTGTCCGAGTGATGACAGTACATCTTCCCTTCATGGTTCAATTTCCATCCATGGTACATGAACCCTTTTCCGGGGTCTGAACTCACATAAGAACGCTCAATAACAAGAGCTTCAGGACCCACCAATGCCAGGTCCATCTGCGTATCGCAATAATCCCCTGCGATCACGCTGACACAATTATTAACAACCCCAGACGGTTCTCCATCAAGGTGAGCAACGGGTTTCATCAGCTCTATATCTGGCGAACCCGTTTCCCCCTTAGGGATTGCAGGGGATTCGTCACTTTCGGCGAAGATGGGGAAAGTGGATAGAAGACAAAAGAGATAAAATGTTCGGAGCATTTTCAGGAACCTTTTTCTGTTATGTTTTATTAGTCACAAGCTATAAAATATTTTATTTTTGAGCACAAATAAAAACATCATCACACTAGAGGCTCTAGACTCGTAAGCGTTCAGCCCCCTGCTTAATAACCGCGAAGATAGCATACGCATCAACCTAAGCACATACACTTGCCTTTAACGTAATCGCGATAATGATGTTTGAACTTGGTATTTGATTCAATAAAATACTTGAGCTGTGGGCTTTAAGGGTTCCCGTTAGGGGACCAAGCGAGCTAGCCCCGTCCTAGTGCGAGGGAGCTTGCGACCGAGACACGTAGGGCGGGGTTTTGGATCGATATGATATCCCGTCCCGGCAGGGGCGGCAGATTTATGAAGAGAGGAGATTTGGTATTCCGTCATTATAGATATAACGAGTTATTTTGTAGGGTCAATTTATTGTTCCTGCCGCCCCTGCCGGGACGGGATTTTATGCTGACCTAAAACCCCGCCCAACGTGTCTCGGTCGCAAGCTCCCTCGCACTCGGACGGGGCTATCTCGCTTGGTCCCCTAACGGGAACCCTTACTGCATCCAAAATACCTAGGGCAAGTCCAAAGGACAAGCCCTAGGATCGAATGCCCCAAACGTATTAAGCCCGGAGAGCGGGATTTAGTTTTTTATAGATGCCTAATTCTAAATGCTATATGTTAGGTTGTTGGGGAACCCTTAAGGTGAGTCAGAGGTGGCTTGTTGACTTTTTAGCCCCATAATTCAACAGATCACCCCTTTCAATAAATTTCGGTGATATTATCCTAAAAAACGCAGTTGAAAACGATCTCTAAACACAATCTTTTGGCCCACAACCGCTTACAATGTAGGGCCCCTTCACCGTATGGGAATGTGACCCTCCATTGTAAGCGGTTATGAACCAAAATCTTGCACTTATAGATCATTTTCAACTGCGTTTTCTAGGATTATATTTGCTCGTCATGATTCGAAGCTTGAAAGTAGCTGTTTAATGCAACTGCAGCTAAAACACCAACTATAACTGGTATGTCATGGATGACTGTAGAGATGACTTTAGCTGCTTTACCACGGATGTAATCTCTCAATTGAAGTCTCCGTATTCTCTCTTCTGGAACAATCTTTTTTGCAATTTCATCAACGACATTTTCTGGGTAAGGTAAAGTTAGTCTGTATTCGAAATGCAGATATCCAAACCGCTTTCTAGGATCTGGTCTTGAAGTTGAAATGTCCACGAATCCAGATATAGAGTTAGAGTTAGGACAACCATCAATTTTTTTTATAAAAACAGCCGTCTCTTCCAGGTCATAATCCATCTTTGGACCAACGCTATTGGAACACTCTGTTCTAATACCCCAGCCGGGATTTGAGAGGAAGATGCATGTAAAAACGCCCTTTTGATTTAAAGGAACCTTTAGCACAAATTCGTGAATGCGTTGCACAACTTCTTCCATCGACCCCACTGCATGAGTAGCAATGTACTCTCTATAGCTCATTCCGTCGGGAATGGTCATTTTTGGAAAAAGTTCTCTCCATAAACTAGCTTCGCTTGACAATCTTCGCAACTCTCTACTCACTTGACCGCATCTCCATAGAGTTGGTATATCTAGAAAAGATAAAATTTGAAGATTAACTTCCCTAGGAAGAATTGCAAGTAGACCTAAGCTTTCAGTAGACATTAAGTAACTCCTTAAAATACGTCTTTATGGTAAGAGCATATTATACATTTTTGTTTGTTTTATTCTAAATAAAATTTAAGACGGCTTTATCTTCACACCCATTCCCGCTGAAGAATAAATATACAGAAAAGCTCCGATCTGTGTGTATCTGTGGTTAAAATATTGGCTGAACGGTTACCCCTTCGACAAAAAGGCGTTAAGTGGATATTATGTCGAGTGATGACGTCTATATAATGGGGACTTGACCGCATGAAAAGAGGGAAAACTGTTGCTGCATTGTGGTTTGTGCGTCCCTTGTTGTTGCTTTTCTTCTGTGTTCTCCCCTGTGGCTGCAAGGTTCATCAAACTTTAAATCTATGCAATCCAAATATTTGTGTTCCCGATGAATACCAATACCTCGAGGAAGAGGGTACAGCGAACATTGGAGAATGGTGGGAACAGTTTGGCAGCTCCGACCTAAATACTGTCGTCGATTGTGCCCTCAAAGGGAACTTGAACCTGAAACAATCTTGGTGGAGGTTGGCGCAAGCATGTGCGCAGACACGGATCCAAGCGGCAGCACGCTGGCCTGAGATCACGACCACTCCCTCTGTTTTTCACTTTCGAACCTCGGGGGGCGGGTTTATCGGTAGTGGGCTTGGGGGGATCGGGACTGGAACAGGAACGGGAACGGGGACAGGGACAACCACTTTGGGGCAGGATGACTCTTTCACTTTCTATTTGCTAGCCAACTCCCTCTCCTATGAGATTGATCTATGGCGTCGGATCGATTCGAAAGTCAAAGGTGCCTGTTTTGAGATGCAGGCTACACGTGAAGATCTTGAGTCGACAGCGCTCACACTTACTGGAACGGTTGTAGACGTATGGTTTACGATTCAGGAACAAAAAACTTTGCTCGAAGTGATCGACCACCAAATTGAAGTAAGCAAAACGCAGCTTGAGCTGATAGAGCTCCGCTTTGGCACAGGACAGTCTTCGGCTCTTGATGTGTATCAACAGCGATTACAGCTTGCGGCAACGATAGCGGAAAGGCCTCCCGTGCAATCCCGTTTGGATACGGCACAAAATCAGCTACGCGTCCTCCTTGGTGGGCCGCCGGATAAGACAGACTTTTCTGTGGAAGAAGGACTGGTGGAGCTGCCTCCTTTTCCAGATATCGGCAGGCCGATCGATCTTTTGGGAAGCCGCCCCGACCTTCGTTCCCAACATCGTCGCCTAATGGCTGCAGATTACGAAGTCGCCGCTGCTATTGCGGATCGCTTTCCCCGTTTAGATTTGTTTATCTCCTACGATTTTCAGGCAAGAAAGATCAAAGACATTTTTGATGATAAGATCTCTGATATCATCGGCACCCTGTTTATGCCTCTTTTTGATGGAGGCCGCCGCCGTGCCGAGGTGCAGCGGAGAAAAGCGATCGTTTGCGAGCTTTTGAGCGGTTATGGACAAACATTCCTCGATGCCCTCCTTGAGGTGGAAGATGCGCTGACCCAGGAAAAACATCAGCTCGATCTTCTCGAGCAGCTCAATAGCGAAGTTGAGATCTCCCGAGCAAACCTCGAAGAATCTCGATGGCATTATATCAATGGCTTAAATGACTACCTCTCAGTGATTACTGCTATACAGTCGTTACAGGAATTGGAACGCCGCATGGTTTCAGAAAAAAGACAGCTCCTGGTGTTTCGTTCTCAGCTGTACCGTGCATTGGGGGGACCCTACTTAACACACTATTGTCTATAACTTATGTGAACTATACTGCGAGTATATAAAAGAACAACGAGGAAACCGATGAAAGACAAATTGCCTAATTCACGTCAAACCTTTTGGATCATTGCCGTCCTATTGGTGACTGCGTTTATTGTTCTTCTTACGTTGGTCTTTTCTTCAAAAACAGGGAAGATCGAACCCGAACTAAAACCAAAGCTGGTTCGTACTATCTTGGCGAAACGAACTGACAAGAAAGTAGTCGTCAGCGCCTTTGGTACTGTACAAGCCAATCGGGAAGTAACTATTCGCTCAGAAGTCAGCGGTCGTGTTGTTTTTCAATCTAAAAATCTTGTCGTTGGAGGACTTGTTCAAAAAGACGACATCCTTCTCCGCCTTGATGCTCGAGACTACCTCAACGCCCTCGAACAGGAAAAAGCTGCTGTGGAACGAGCACGTTTTGAACTGGAGGTTGAAGAGGGACGGCAGGTTGTCGCAAAAAGAGAATGGGAGCAGCTAAAAACGTCGATCAAAGCCTCTGAAATTAGCGAAGATCTCGTCTTACGAAAACCACACATCCGCGAAAAGAAGGCAGCGCTCTCCGCTGCTGAAAGCAAACTCGAAAAAGCCAAGCTCGACTTGAGCCGCGTCGTCATACGGTCCCCAATGAATGGGATTGTGATCACGGAAGCTGTAGAAATTGGAGACTACATCACTCCTCAATCAGAGATTGCTAGGATCGTTGCGACCGATGAGTTCCGTGTGCAGGTTAGCGTGCCTGTCAGCAAGCTAAAATGGATCCAAATCCCGCAAGATAATCGCGAAGACGGAATCTCGGTACGGATCGTCCAAGACGTTGGAGGGATGCATATTGCTCGAGAAGGAAAAATCCTCCGTCTCCTTGGAAATCTCGATCCGAGTGGCAGAATGGCTCGACTTCTCGTCGCCATTGAAGATCCTTTAGGATTGAAAGACCCCAAGAGTCGAGATTTCCCCCTTCTTATTGGCTCCTACATTTATGTAGAGATTGATGGACCCATACTTAAAGATATCTTTGTCCTTCCACGGGAAACTCTTCGTGAAAATGAAAAAGTTTGGATTAAGAATGCTCAAGATCAATTGGAAATCCGAAAAGTTAACATCGTTCAGAAGCAGGAAGAATTTGTGTATATTGATGAAGGGCTTTCAGATGGTGAAGAGGTTGTCATCAGCAACCTTCCGCTGCCTATTCCTGGAATGGAATTACGCACTCTGATCGATACTAGGCCGCCGGAGGTTGAGGAATAATGGAGACCCCAATGGACGACACGCAACAATACCCCAAAGGTCCGATCTCCTGGATGACTCGAAATACCGTGACCGCCAACCTTCTGATGTTTATTTTCCTCGTTGGCGGGCTCATTATCGCTTCACAGATTAAGCAGGAGATCTTTCCCGAGTATGAACTTGACATCGTGCAGGTCTCAGTACTCTATCCCGGAGCTAGCCCTGAGGAAGTCGAGGAAGGGATTGTTCTTTCCATCGAGGATGAAGTTCGTTCTCTCGATGGAGTGAAAAAAGTGGCCAGCACATCCTTGGAAGGGAGAGGCGTCATCAATATCGAACTGTTGAGAGGTGTCGATAATGGAAATGTCCTGCAGGATGTAAAAAACTCTGTAGACCGCATTCAATCGTTTCCGGAAGAAGCGGAAAGACCTATCGTCAGCCTATTGGAGCCGCGAAGGCAGGTGATCTCCTTGCTGATCCATGGCGACCAGGACAAACGTACTCTATGGGAAGTTGGTGAACGTGTTCGCGATGAGCTGATCCACACCGCTGGCATCACTCTTGTCGACCTTGAAGCGGTCCCTCCCTTAGAGATCAGCATCGAAGTGCCGCAAAGGGAACTTCGTGCATACAACCTCAAGCTGGGACAAATTGCCGATATTATTCGAAGGACAGCTCTCGACCTACCTGGCGGAGGAGTGAAGTCGCCCGGAGGTGAGGTACTCCTACGCACACAAGAAAGACGGGACTATGCTAGCGAGTTTGAGAATATTCCCGTTGTTTCCAATCCCGACGGAACAAAAGTCACTTTAGCAGATATTGCCAAAGTGAGGGAAAGGTTTGAAGAAACGGACGAAGAAGCTTCTTTCAATGGCCAGCCTGCTGTTCGGATCGAAGTGTTCCGTGTAGGCGATCAGAACCCCCTAGATATCGCAGAAAAAGTACGTGACTATGTTAAAGAACGAGAAGCCACATTCCCCGAGACAGTTTCCATCACTCCCTGGAATGATCGTTCAGAAATCTATAGAGATAGGATTCATCTTCTGTTAAAGAATGCAAGTCTAGGTTTGTTGCTGGTGCTGATCTTTTTAGGCCTCTTCCTCGAGCCAAAGTTGGCCTTTTGGGTCACTTTAGGCATCCCCGTTTCCATCATTGGGTCCTTCCTCTTCATTCCCTGGACGGGTGCCTCGATCAATATGGTCTCCCTCTTCGCTTTTATTGTTACCTTAGGGATTATTGTCGACGACGCAATTCTCGTGGGGGAAAATGTCTACCACAAAAGGGAAAAAGGAGTCCCCTATTTACGAGCAGCCATCGAAGGGGCTCAAGAAATTAGTGGGCCGGTGTTCTTTGCTGTTTCCACAAATATCGTCGCCTTTCTTCCACTCTTTTTTGTCCCGGGACCGGCAGGGAAGCTCTTTTTGCAGATTCCCGCCATTGTCGTTTCCGTCTTTGTGGTCTCTCTGATTGAATCTCTCTTCGTTTTGCCGGCACACCTCTCCCACAAAACAAAAGAACGGGGAATTTGGAAATGGCTCAACATTCCCAATAAAATCTTCGAAGGGTTTTTAAAGCGTTTCATCAACGACACTTTTATTCCACAGCTTAGAGCTGCCATGGCGTGGCGCTACCTCACTTTAACCTCCGCATTTTGTGCCATGGCGATCGTTGGAGGCCTTTTCTTCGGAGGACATTTAAAGTTCAGCTACATCCCCCGCGTTGACTCCGACATCGTCAGCGCACAGATCGTTCTCCCCTTTGGGGTACCCGTTGAAACCGCCCGAGAAATAGAAAAACAACTCGTTGACGGAGCAAGAAGAGTTCTACAAAAGGGTGAAGGAGAAAAAATCAGTCAAGGGATCTATACACAAATTGGAACGCCCATCCCCGGCATGGGACCTGGTAATAATGAAAATCTCATCCTCACAGGGAGTCATCTTGTAGGAGCGCAGATTTTTCTCGTCTCCACAGACCTACGAAAAATTAGCGGAGTGGAATTCGCCAACAGATGGCGTGAAGAGGTTGGCGAAATCGTAGGTGCGGAATCGACGAACTTCACCGGCATCATTCAAGCTGCAGGAGGCCCCCCCATCGATATCCAACTCAGCCACCAAAATACTGAAGTTTTGGAGACTGCAGCAACAGAGCTGGCAAACGAGTTGCGCATCTACAAAGGGGTGAGCGACATCAACGACGGTGTTGCCCCTGGAAAACCGCAGATTAGCTTCCGTCTCAAACCAGAGGCAAGGGGCCTACAGATCACCTCAAGAGATCTAGCGGAACAAGTGCGTGGAGCGTTTTATGGCGCCGAAGCCCTGAGGCAGCAACGGGGAAGAAATGAGATGAAAGTGATGGTCCGTTTGCCTGAGGAGGAAAGGAAAACAGTTTATACCATTGAAGAGCTTGTCATCCGAACACCTCAAGGGGGAGAAATTCCTATCTCTGAAGCCGCTGAGGTCACCTACGATCGTGCCTACACCAGCATCAAACGTACTGATGGCCGCCGCATTCAGTCCATAACCGCAGATGTCGACGAACAGGTCGCCAATGCAAACCAGATCGTTGAAGAGGTGAAGGAAACAATATTGCCCCCGCTCCTTCAAAAGTACCCCGGCCTAAGCTTCAACCTGGAAGGAGAACAACGCGAACAACAAGAATCTCTAGAAGCGATGGCCAGAGGGTTTGCTTTTGCTCTTTTTGGCATCTATGCCCTATTGGCGATCCCTTTCAAGAGCTACATCCAACCACTGATCGTGATGCTTAGCATCCCCTTCGGAATCATTGGAGCGATATTAGGTCATATACTGCTAGGATATGAACTCAGCATCGTAAGCATGTTCGGAATCGTCGCCCTCGCAGGTGTCGTCGTCAACGACTCCCTCGTTCTTGTCGTAACGATCAATGAGCATTTGAGAGTGGAAAAGATGCCCGTGATGGAAGCCGTCATTGAATCGGCGCGACGGCGCTTCCGTCCCATCATGCTGACATCACTCACAACGTTTTTTGGGCTATCCCCTATGATTTTTGAAACTTCAATGCAAGCACGGTTCCTCATTCCCATGGCCGTTTCTCTTGGCTTCGGGATCCTCTTCTCCACCCTCATCATCATGCTCATCACCACTTCTGTGTACCTCATCCTCGAAGATGTGAAGAGCTATTTTATTAGGAGGAATCAGAGGGAAATATAAAACACAGAGAAACAGAGACGCAGAAACACAGATAGTTACAGAGAAATCCTAGGTGTCAGTCCTGACACCCGCTTTCTTGTTTGCTCAACAAAAAAAGGATCTAAATAATTTTTATTGACATATTTGTCTGAATTACTTTATATTGGTTTCTTAAAACTAATGGGTTAGATTAAATACAACCTATATTATAAAACAATAATTTTATTAAACCATTCAACGTATGAGGTATTATAATGGAATGTCAACCAAATGTAACAAGAGCTACCCATCCCGGAACCGATTACGAGCTATGGCCCGTAAAGGAGGAAAAAGGTGATGTGGCTCAACGCGCTTCTGAAGTGCGGCAAGAGAAATTGCCAACAGAACCTCTACCAGCAGAGGGACGCCCCCCAATCGGTGCCAATCATCGCGTTTCAAGAGAAGAACCTTTAGTCGAAAGGGGACAAGCTCTTTTTGGAGACGATTTTAGAAATTTTAATAGCACAGAGGCTGTAAAGGCGCTTATGAAGAAACCTCCCGGCACGTTTGTTGTTCGACCGAGTAGCGTGTTAGGTTACTATGCTCTCTCCGTCGTCAAGGCCGATGATACAATAGATCATAGCTTGCTGGAGGTAAATGAACGCGGAGAATTCGAAATGAAATTATATGAAGGATGTTGGCGCTACCCAACCTGGCAAAAGTTAAAGGAAGAATGCCTTCTACAAAGGGGTCTCGACTTTTTTGATAATAACGCAGCCTTTATAACGAAAATATTCGAACTTACAAAACAGATCGCGCAAAAACAAGCACAGCGGCGTGAATGGAGACATGACCGAGAGGGTAGGGAAGTCTTTGATGTTCAAATTCCAAAAGGTCAAAGCGCGTTATTACATAAATTAAGCGACTACATTGGACGTGCTTCAGCGGAAGAATTAGATTACAAAGATGATGGTGGATGGACTTTGCTTCTACGTATAGCAGATTTAATAAAAAATGAAGGACATTTTAACCTGCACCTCGAACAATATAAAACTATTATAAAGCAATTGATAGATAAAGGAGTTTCAGTAAATGCGGCTGACCCTGAATCAGGAAATACGGCACTACATTTTATAGCACAAATAAAACATGCAGACGTAAAGCCTTTTGCAGAACCTCTCATGAGGGCGGGCGCCAGTCCATTTCGAAAGAACTATGCAGACAAGACAGCAAATGAGATATGGCCAGCAATCGGATGTATTTTTGGTAAGCTTAATCGTTAGAAAAGACAAGAAAAATGATAATCCAAGAGTGTTTGGGTAATATTCGGTGTCAGGCCTGCAGGCCTGACACCCGCTCAAACTCTAGCGTTTTCTAGGTTGAATAGGAGTATGCTGATCGCAGCTGCGAAGAAGCACCATATCTAAATGGCACACCCGAAGTTGTCAAGAATTTACGATGCAGGGAGAGCTCTGCTATCGTTTGAACGCGAAGATCGCGAAGGAAGCGAAGAAAACGCGAAAATTATTCTATTGATATAGAACAAGAAGAGGCTTGTCAAAGATGGCATCAATCGTTTCGGTTAGACCAAACGCTACTAATTAAAAAAATCTTCGCGAGTCTTCGCGTTTATTTTTAAACAACTCTCTAAAATCTTCCGCTACTCGGCTTTGAGCATGACTTTCAGGCCGATCATAATCGCGGCACCGATAAAAAAGCCGTAATTCATGAGAAAGAACGCAATGACAACTCCTCCAAGAATAAGGCTTCTAGCTACTCCCTGCTCTTCCACAAACTCATTAAAAGATTTGATCAGCGAAACGACCTCTTTAGAGAAATAAAAACCTGCGACGAGACCAACGAGCATTCCACCCCATTGGGGTTGGAATAGCATCCAAACAATACCAAGAATTATCAACACATAAGCAATGGTGTCTGTTGTGTGTGTCTTGGTGTAGGAGATCATACTTTCGATGTTCTCGTTTTTCTTCAAAGCCTCAAAGGTCTCTGTGAACTTAGTTTTTGGTTCCTCTTTTTTTTCTTCTTTTTCTTCCGTTTCTTTATCTGAGTCCTCTAATTTTTCCACCATGTCAATTCCCCTTTTTTCGGTTAAAATTTAATCTTAGAAAACGCAGTTGAAAATGATCTATAAGTGCAAGATTTTGGTTCATAACTGCTTACAATGGAGGGTCACATTCCCATACGGTGAAGGGGCCCTCCATTGTAAGCGGTTATGGGCCAAGAGA
>SDBV01006402.1_pt1 | contig 16323 bp, 14 predicted proteins | sample 2277081 | NCBI WGS metagenome assembly SDBV01 (sample SAMN10402039, study PRJNA504765) | marine sediment metagenome | isolation source: marine sediment core GS10_PC15, 223 cmbsf | place: Arctic Ocean: Southern Knipovich Ridge | collected 2010
CAACGACTCCTTTGGGCGGCACCTCGGTCAAGGAGCTCGTATCGATGGACACGCTTCCCGCGTACAGATTTTCCAGCCTGGCTGCCATTCCGGATAAATGACCGGCGCCGACAACGGCCACCAGCCTTTTGCCCTCGGACTTGTACACTTGGGAGGCGAGATAGGCATCTCTTTCGTCGATCAGCACTTCTTTGACGCTGGGTAGAAAATCAGCCAGCTCTTCGAGCATACCTTCCAGGGCGTTCTTTTCTTTGAGAGATTCGATTTCCTCTTCGCTGAGTTTCTCGTTGGTGATTATAGAGCTCAACATGACTGCCAGCATCTTGTTTTTTCCCCAGAAGCTGGTTTTTTGCCAGGCGCGGCGCATGGTTATCTGGATCTCCCTGTCGCAAAAAGAGCAGGGTATGCCCATCTCTCTCGCGACCTCCAGGGCAGCGAGCATTTCTTCGCCGGGTTTGGTGCCGAGCTCGAGGCCAATTCTACGCTGAAAAGAAGCCAGCACGAGATTGGAGAGGAGCAAGAAACCCTTGCCTTCCCTGAGCACCTGGATAATGTTCAAGTTCTTCCAGTTGGCTGCCTGGGTCAGCGATTGATATCGGGATTCGTCGATTTCTATGCACACCCGGTCCGGTTTTTCCGTCTCTATCACGCGTCTCACTTCCTCTGTGCTCCGTCTGGAAACATGAGCCGTGCCCAGGAGAATGAACTCCCGCTCTCCCAGCTCGATCCGCGTTATGGTTTTGCTTGCTTGTTCTTCCATGATCCTCTTCCTACTCGCTCGTGTTTTTGCTACCCGTTGAGGTGTAGTGCTTCGAGCTCCCATTTGGCCAGTTGAGCTTCCAGGAAAGCCTGGGCTTCGACCTGGGCGATATCGATGAAAAGCCTGCCGGCCGCCGTTCTCATACCGGAGATGAGATACTGACTGGCCAGATAGAACGTTAGCCTGTGCTTCAACATCGGGTTGGATTCCTTTTTAATCCTTGCCACCAGGTGCAGATCGTAGCGAGGGTACAGCAGGAATTTGGCAACCTCGTAAAACCAGCTTTCGCGGGGAACCACCCTCTGCAATCGGTTGAGATGGTCTGCCGCCTGCGCCTCGTCGCCGTTCCGCCTGCAGGCCAGGGCCATGAGCAGCGCATAGGCGTGTTCCCTGGTGTCGTGGCGATAGGCGCGCTTGAAAAATCGGACCGCCTGCTCCCATCGACCGGACCGGTAGTGGAGCAGGCCGAGATAGGGATAGGCGAAGAAATAATCGTCCTTCAGCCGCACGACGGTGCCGTAATGCTGAAGGGCCAGGTCCCACTGTTCGCCATTGTAGGCGATGCCCGCGAGGTATACAAAGGGCAGGAAGTTCTCCTTATCGAGAGATACTGCCTTTGTGAAGTCTCTGGCCGCCCCGTCTTTTTCTCCTCTCAGGAGAAGCATTTTTCCCCGGTCTATGTAGTTCCAGTAGTAGTCGGGCTGCAAGGCTATCGCCTCGCCGTAGTGTTCCAGCGCTTCAGAGTGCCGGCCTCGAGCCCTCTTGGCTCGAGCCATATCGATGTGCGAGAAGGCATTGGCCGGTTCGAGCTCGATCGCCCGTTCCAGCAGGACTTCGGCCTCCTCGTATTTTTTCTGCCTCATGAGCAGGTTTGCCAGTCCCGTAACCGCGGCAGTGTTCTCGGCACTACGTTCGAGCGCCAAAGAGAACATGGCTCGAGCTTCGTCCAGAGCGCCGGCCTCCGCGTGCGCCTGCGCGAGAGCGGCGAGTATGCCGGCGTTGTCGGGGTCCAGTTCCAGTGCTCTTTTGAGCAGTGCCCGTTGCTCATTGCCGTTGCCCAGCGCCTTTTCGAGTGCGGCTGCCACGGTGAGAGCCTCTGAGTGGGGCGGGTTTTCTTCCAGCAGCTCGCGCAGCGCTTCTCGAGCCGCCTGAAATCGACCGTTCGCCATGAGCAGTCGGGCATACAGAAGCGTCGAATCCGCATCCCGGCGCTTCTCTTCAGGCAGCGCTTCAAAACGGCTCAACGCCTGGTCTGTTCTACCGGATTCGACGAGATCGCCTAAGGCCTGGTAGGTTGCCAGTTCCTCAGCTCTTCGAGCCTTCTCGGCTTCGCGTCTCAGCGCCTCTTCCCGAGCCTTCTCTGCCGCTGCAGCGGCCTCAGCGGAAACGCTCCTATCGGGGGAGGTTTCGGGAACGGCTCGCACTGCTTTGTTTTGCGAGTCATGACCCGCCGGGGCTGTGTCTGCCGGTTCGGGCGCTTTCTCCGAACTGGAGGTGCACCCGACGTACAACAAAAGGCAAGGCAGGACGACACAGGCTGCGATCGCAGTCAAGGGGGATTTTGCCATCTACCTTCGATCCCTAAAGCAAATCTCGGGGTCCGGCCCCGGTTTTTGCAACACCGCGGTTGCACTGGGCAGCGCGCGGCCCGGGCGAGGGCCTGACCTTGGCATGTTCAGACGTGCGATCGAGCTCGAAGCGTGGTTCCGTGTATGTACAGATGTGCGAAATCTCGTACAGGCGACTGCAGGCGCAGTCTCTGTACGATCCTCCTGGGTGGATCAGCAAACCTCTTGACTCCTGCATTTGATGAGTGGCGGAAGAGTAGCATGGATCGGACCCGCTTGGAAAGGCTCGCGGAAGGCTTTGATACCAGGGATTTGGTGGAAGCGAAAACGCTGATCGACTCTTTGCAGTAGAGCGACTCGGAAACGGTGGCCATCGTTGCTGATAGATAAAAAATCGCCTAGATGGCTCGATAACCCCGTGTTCGCGCGGCCGCCCGTCGAAAAACCCTCGAATGCGGCAGCCATCAGAGCATCGCAGCAGCTATCGGACACGATTGATCGGCTGATCCGTCCCTGATAGAATAGGCCGCATATCGTCAGCTTTTGCAGGCGCGCATGACCCGCCGGTTGCTTCGGCACGGTGTGCGTTTTCGAATTCTAAACAGAGCTCAGAGGTCTTATAGGCGGTCCGGATGAAGAGGAGAATATCTTTCCTATACGCTCTTATACCCATTCTGTATATCTCCGTTATCGGCCTGTTGCTCTATATGCAGTTTGCTGTTACAAGGCCTATTTCTGAAAAGGTCGGCAGCCTGGAGTTGACGGGCACACTGCGCCCGAGAACGCCGTGGAGTGACGCGGTTATCGAAGATCTGCGCGTGACCTACCATGGCATGGTGTTCGCTTTTACTCGGGAAGAGCCGTTTGTGTTGAGGGCGGCGCAGGGTCCTCAGAAGAAGTTATCCGTCCTTTCATACGACCTTCATCCGCGCGGTATCAAGCTTTTTCTCGAGAGGGGCGTGGAAGTCGGCTTCGAGATGAACGGCAGCTTCGGGGGGCAGGTGAGCCTAACGCTCGTCATGCAGGAAGAAGAGAGCTGCCTGATCCCATTCGACGTCGGTGATGCCCGCGTGGAGAGAGCGGAGAGCGTTCCCCTGGTGATTATACGGAACGCGGCCGGAGAGTTTGAGATGGCGTTGCCGCCGGGCGTTCGGGTCGACACGGAGGCCGGGTATCTGAGCGTCCTGAGATCCGCGCAGTCGCAGGCCATTACCATTTCCGCGGCGGAGGAGGGCAAACCGGACAACCTCTACCTGCGTTGGTTCGACAGGTCCGGAGCGCTCAGGGACATCGGTGATTTCGAGCGGGAAGTTCGCGCATACCTGGACAAGGCGTACAGCGGTTGGACCTCCGGCAGGTACGTCAAGGGCAGGGGACTGTGGCAGGTCAAAGGCGCGGAACCCCAGTTTAGTGAATCCATTGGCAGGGTCATGATCGGCGAAGCCCTCAAAAGGGGCGATTACAGGAGGGTATCCGCTTTTTTTGTGGCGGCGCGGAACATGAAAAAAGCTTACGATCCCGATTTCGCCGTGGCAGGCTACCTTACCAGTCCCTATGTCGGCGGCCTCGAGAAGCATAGACCCGCGCATCTGGCGGAAAACGCGCGCCAGGCGAACGCAGTACGAGATATGATCAGGCGCAGAGACCCGGCCGTCTTCCAGGTCGAGAATCTCCTGGCGCTCCTGTTGAATGCCAACATGTTCGCGCAAATCGATGAGCTGGTTTCGGGTATAGTCGTAAATCTGGACACATCGGACCAGGACCCGGAGATATGGCTAGGCATGCTTGCCACGTACCTGGAGGTGTTGGGGCGCTACCCGGAAGGCGAGATCTACTTTTCCCACTTCCCGGATATAGTCGAAACGGGTATTTTGCCTCGTATTCGGCTTCTGAACGGGCAACTCCTGATGGGAGGCCTCACAAGCGATGTCTGCGATATCCGATGGTCTTTGCAGTTCGGTCGACTCCTGCGGCAATTGGGAAAAATACAGGCGAGCGAAGCCCTGGCACGGCTGGGCCGGAGCCTGATTCTGTCGGCCATCTCGTACAGTGACGAGCTCGGGTTTTTGCCACCCGAGGTGTCGTGCGCCCCGGGTCCGGCCGGTGACTTTTCGGGCGGCGCGTATATCGCACCGGAGGACATCTACGGACTGGTTTCCGATTGGCCCTTCCTGCCCTCACAAACGCCGCTCTATCCGCATTTTGAGCCCGGAACATGGGTGTGGTCCGCCGCGGAGTTGGAAGAAGTGGCCGTGGATCGAGAAACCCATCGCTTCGTCGTGTCCTTTCCGCGGGGCGAATCCCACTACCTGTTCATACAGGGCTTGGACGCCTTTCAGTCGCTCGAGCTCAAGGGCGTTCGCTGGGCGGCCGCGAAGGATTACTACAGGTATCACAGCGGTTGGAACTACGACAAAGCTTCGCGTACGCTCTATGTGAAGCTGAGGCAGGACAAGGACCTGGAAGAAATAGTGCTCCGTTACTAGAGCGCTCCCCTTAGAAACGGGTTATGGGTCAATTCATGCCCGATCGTCGTGGAGGGCCCATGTCCCGGAAAGACGCGGGTGTCAGGCGGAAGTCGAAACAGCTTGTTCTTGATATTGTCCAGCAGCTGCATACCGTCGCCGCCCGGTATATCGTAGCGCCCTATGCCTTCGCAGAAGAGCGTGTCTCCTGAAAACAGGACCCCGTTCGTCTCGCTGTAGAAGCAGACACTTCCCGGCGAGTGTCCCGGGGTTTCGATGACGGTCAGGCCCGTGTCGAAAACCTTCTGGCCCTGCTCCAATTCCACGCCGACCTCCGGGAGCGGAGCGGCCAGGATTTTTTGCGCTTCATCCGAGTGCAGCAACCCCAGGTTGGCCAGGTCTCGACGGTTGACCGCCACGCCCTCTGTGCCTAAATGGTCCCGGTCGCCGTTGTGGATAGCCACACACAGATCGATACCCCGATCGGCAAAATAGCAAACGAGCCTGCCGGCGGCGGCGATATGATCGAGGTGGCCGTGCGTGAGCGCGATCGCGGACGGCCTCACACCACTGGCTTCCAATTCGGCGGCAATCCTGGCTTCGTCTGCGCCCGGATCGATGATGATGCACTGCGAGGCCTTCGCCTGGGCACTGTAGAGATAGCAGTTGGAACCCAGCATGCCTACTATAATCTGCTTGACCATGGTATATTTCCAGGATTGGCGGCTTGATGCCGCGAGTCAGGGTATCATTGGACCGAACGTTGTTCGTCGGACAGCATTTAGACTATAGATCGAATTAGCGAGTATGGCAATGCTGGTTATTTCTTTCGCGCTGCTGGCCATGCTGGTGGCCTTTATATTTTTCGGACTCATTCCAGGGCTGGGCGCCTTTTCAGTGAGGGCCAAATGGCGGTTGTTTCGATCGCGAATGCTGGAGGCGTCAACACTGCCTTTTCTGGATTACTCCGATCTGGAGAAAGACAAAGAGGGCAGATCGTTCAGGCTTTTCGGCAATCTGCAAGCCATTCAGGATCAGAGCAAAATATGGGTCAGGGCTGGAAACTTCTCCATTGCGGCGGACCTGGCCGGCGTACCTGTCTATATCCTGCCGTCCGAAATGCAGAACGAGTTCTTACCCGACGAGCAGCCTCAGAGCGTGCCCTGGATTCAGATATCCTCGCTTCCGGCGGGCGTGCAGATGTTTCTGGCAGGAGCACTCGCGATCGAAGATGGACAGGCGGTGTTCCGCTCTCGGCCCAACAACCCACTCCTGGCGGTTATTTACGACGGCAGTCAGGAATCGCTCCTCAATCGTGCAATCTGGTGCGGAAGGCAGAAGAACGAGTACTGGAATCAGTTTACCCTGATAAGTCTCATCACAGGGTCCGTGGCCCTGTTGTTTCTGGCCTACCTGTTATTCGGCAACCCGCAGATGAGATTGGCCGGGCTCGTGAGCCTGACTCTGAGTAGCGCCCCGCTGAGCGTGCTGCTGCCCCCCGGGGCTGTGTTTCTCTTCTTGTACCGAAGCTTTTGGAAGAAGGCCCGAATTCTGAGGGCTGAGAGAGACCTGCACAGGTTGCCGTTGCGGTATTTCAAGAACGGCAGCAGGGAAAGCGCTTTTCTTCCGGATGGCCAGGACTACCGCATGGTCCGCGGCAGCGCAGAGCAGGTCCGGGCGGCCGTCGGCGGCGCGAGCGTGCCCCCGGTTCCGCTCTCTATCGCGCCGTCGGGCGATGACGCCTTTCTCTTCGGCGCCGTATCCGACGGCAATCCGCAGATCATGAAACCCCGGGACCCCATGGCGGGTCTGACCCTGATCAGGGGTGTTCCGGAAGAGAATGCACAGCGATGCAGCCAAAGGGCCAGGTTCTACACACTGCTTTCGGGTGTGTTTTTCAGCCTGGACATTGTGCCCAATCTCGTACTGGTTTTCGCTGTCCTGCGTATGCTGGTGCGCTGAGCATCGCGGCCCCGGGCGCCGGAACCAGGAGACTCGCCAAATTTCAGGATGTTTTGACGGCCGAGGCAAAGTACAACGGTTTTCCCATTTCCAGATATTTCTTGCTGAATATAGAGCTGAACGTTTCAGGGGGAGGATTTCCGGTCGCGAAGCCCAACTGGGGGTGCAGCAGGATCAGTATTTTCGCCTGAAAATAATAATCAAAGAAGTCAGTCGAAAAATAGACTTTACCACCCGATCGCAGTCTCCGGCAGAGCTCGGAGAGGTGCGGCATCCTGAAGAACCGCCTCGGCCGGTGCCGGTTTTTTGGCCAGGGATCGGGAAAATAGATGTGAAAGGCGCTGATTCGCTCGACGGGTAGCATGCGGATCAGTGCCTCCGCCCTGCCGCACACGATGTGCACGTTGCCAAGGCCTAACCGATTTATTTTTTTTACAGCTTTGAGGCAGCGCTTTTGCTTGAGATCCACACCGATGAGAAACATCGAGCTTTGGCAGATCCCATACTCGCTAATGAAGTGACCGCTGCCGCACCCTACTTCGATCTCGATCGGCTGGCCATCTCGAACTGTGGACAGAAGCGTGGGCAGGTCCTGAGGATCCAGAACCCTGCTCGTCATGAGTTCGCCGGTCTCTTCCTGTTTTCCCTCTTTTTGGCGGTGTTTACGGTTATCCGTCTTCCGTGGAAATTAGCCCCTGACAGCTTAGCAATAGCACTCGAAGCATGGTCCAGGGAGATGTCGACAAACGAGTAGCTGTCGAAGACCTTGATTTCTCCGATATCGCCGCGGGAAATGCCCAGGGTCTGCGTGAACAGGTCCGAAAGGTCTTTAGGGTAAACCCGACGGTTCTTTCCTGTGCTGACGAACAACGTTGTGAAGACACCCGTTTTGTCCCTGATCTTGCCCATGAGCTCCTTGAACAGGTAAGCTGTGAAATAGGATCGTAGAAACAGCGGCACGCTTTTGCGGATTGTTTTCTTGAGACGATTGAGCTCATCGGGGTCCGCTTTTTCCTTGATATTCGTAAGGATGTTGTCAATAGTGCTTTTCATTTCATCTTCTTGGGTCGGCTTATCTGTGTTCGTCGGCTTCACTTCTACGGTCTCCTATATTATTGGCTGACATCAAATCGGGGCGGGGTAAACGCCGCAACATGCACGGCGCCGGTTGGCTGGTAAGGAAATCTCGGCGATGCTCGGGCTGCGCTTTGTTGCAAATCTCAGAAGCAAGGTGTGCTTCGATTTCTGTCGGTCTGTATTCTTTTTTTCCCGTGTCGGGACCGCGTGCAGTGGCGCCGGCTTACGCACCGGCTTTGTTTCCTGTTCCCGGTTTTGACGATTATGGCTTATCTCGAGGACGAAAGGTTCGAGCACTAAATCGAGAATCCAGGACTCTCTGCTTCTCCTGCTTGCACTAAAGCTCGAGTAGCGTGCTGCTTGAATGCATAATTATATCAAAGAACGAGTAAGCATAGTATATTTAAATCTGACGAACGCTGTCAAGTAACGCGGCCTCGGGGGGGAGCATTATGTACAGAAACAGAGTACTCATGATGATTCTGCTGGTGGTTGGTGTTCGCCAAACCTTTGGCGAGGTATTCGTATTCAAACACACGCCAGGGGATAAATACCGGATCGTCACCGAGGTAACGGAAAACGTTTACCTGAACGGTCGTTTCAATGCCAAAGCCGAAATTCTTAACAAGATAGCCGTGGAAGTGCTGGATGTGAAGGAAGGCGCCGGTTTGATATCAGGCCTGTTCCAGGTATCCGAGAAAGCCCGGGGCGAAACGGGACCCTTTCGTTTAAGGGACGAGACCTTCACCTCCCGCTTTTGGCGGGATGAACGCGGCCGTTACGACATCGGCCGCCGGTATCTCATGCCAAGCGTCAGGGATGTGCCGACCTTTCCCGATCGAAATCTGGAACCCAAGGACACCTGGGTCGCGCGAGCCGAAGAGGTCCACGATTTCGGGCCTTACGGCGTCGCGAGGCCGATTCATATTCCGCTGCAGGTGAGCTACACCTACCATGGTACGGAAGACATGAACGGTGTAGAGGTGGCGGTTTTCAAAATCTCTTATTCCGCGTCCTTCAGCACACGCGGCGTACCGCAGCCTGGAACCATAACTCCCCTTAAAATCAAGGGCAGCTCAGAGCAGCTCTATTACTGGGATATCGAGCAAGGGCGCCCCTACGCGTACCAGGACGCCTTTGATTACATCTACATTTTGTCCAACGGGCAGACGGTCGAAATAGAAGGCACATCGAGGGGAAGGGTAATCCAGGCCAGGAGATGGGATAAGCGCGAAGTGGTCAAAGAAATAGAGAAGCAGATCGAAGAACGCGGCGTTCCGGATGCGGCTGTAACGGCTGATGAAGAGGGCATCACCATTACTCTCGAGAACATCAATTTTCCTCCCGATTCGGATTATCTGATACCGAGCGAACGCGAAAAACTCGACGCAATAGCGGGAATCCTCAAAAAATATGCTGACCGCGACCTGCTCATTATTGGGCACACGGCCCTGGCCGGAACCGCGGAAGGCAGACAGATTCTATCCGAGCAGAGGGCCGGGGCGGTGGGAAGCTACCTGCTGTCCAAGGGAGTGCGCGATCGAAGCCGGCTAGTATATAAAGGCGTAGGAGCGGAGCACCCCGTGGCGGACAACAGCACCGAGCAGGGGCGTAAGAAGAATCGGCGCGTAGAAATCAAGATCCTGGAGAACTGATCCCGCCGTGGCTGCCGACCGATTTGCCTTCAAAAGACCCGCTGCTTGCCTGGCTCGCCTGAGAGTGTTCCCCTGCCTGCTTGTCTTGATTGCAAGCCTCGTGTTAGAAGGCTGCAGCTATACCAACGCCAAGTCCTCTCAGAGTGTTTTTGTTTTCGGCACGGTTTGTGCCGTGACGCTCTTCGGTTCCCAGGAGCAGGAAGTCTACGAAAGGGTATTCCAACGCTGGCGGCAGATAGACACGGCCATGAGCAGGCAGCTCGATCGAAGCGATGTCGCAAGGGTAAACGCGGCATCCGGCAAGAAAGCCGTCGCCGTTTCAGAAGACACCTTCCTGGTTATCGATCGCGGCCTGGCATTTTCCGCTCAGTCGGGGGGCCGCTTCGACATAACCGTCGGTCCGCTGGTAGATCTGTGGGATATTGGTGGCAAAAACCCCAAGGTGCCGACCGACCGAGCCATTCAAGAGCGACTCAGTCGTGTCGGGTACCGCAAGGTGGTATTGGAACCGGGCGACCGCACCGTTTTTTTGACAGACGAGGGCATGATGTTGGATCTGGGCGGCATCGCCAAGGGATTCGCGGCCGATGAGGCGGTCTCGATGCTGAATGCGGCCGGTGTCAAGGGCGGTATTGTGGACGTGGGCGGCAACATCGTCGTCGTTGGGCAGAAACCCGATGGCAGTCCCTGGCGGATCGGCATTCAACACCCCACAGAGCCCCGCGGCAAGTATTGCGGGATAGTGGAAATAGAGGGCGGTTGTGTAGTGACTTCCGGGGTTTACGAGAGGTATTTCGAGCTGGACGGCAAGCGCTACCACCACATCCTAGACACGGAAACGGGATACCCCGTGGAAGGGCCTCTTTTGAGCGTCAGCCTGTTGGCCCGGGACTCGCTGACCGCCGATGCCTTGTCGACCGCCGTCTTTGCCGCGGGGTTGCCCGCCGGCCATGAGCTGGTCCTGAAAACCGACGGCCTCGAAGCCATATTCATACTGAAGGGTTTGCGTGTCCTCGTAACGCCCGGCCTGCGCGACACTTTCACGCTCACCGATCCGAGCTTCGAGCTTGCCGAGTCAGGGAACTGATGTTGGGCCCGACACGAGCGCGAGCCAGCGCGACTTGGCCTGAAACTGTTCGGCGAATACCCCGAGCAGGGTCGAGGTAATCAAACCCACCGCGAGCAGGGGGGCGGCCATGATCCAGCCGCCACCGCCAAATAGCAGCCAGACCGCAATGGCAATTTGAGCCGCATTGCTCGCCAGAGCCCCCATAATGCTGATTCCTATCAGTGATATGCGCCTGCCGGCGACACGGCTGCAGGCCAGCATGACAAGGCCGCCGGCCAGGGACCCGGCAAGGGAGAAAAGAAAGACATAGGAAAAGAGCGAGCCGTGCAGCAGCGCCTGCCCCAGGACTTTCAACAGGATCAAGAGCAGAAGGTGCGGCCAGGGCATGATCCGCAGAGCCAGCAGGATCGGCAGGTTCGCCAGGCCGATCCTCACGAAAGGCACGGGTTTGGGAATGAGCCACTCAATTGTGCTGAACAAGAGACAGCAGGCGGCGAAAAAGGCAATGCGTTTCTGATCGTCAGTGGCTGTGGGCGTCGATCTCTTCATTCTTTTTGCCTTCGATTCTGATCATGACCTGGTTGGCCAGACAGACGTTCCATTCGCCGGCGGACGATATGCCGCCGCGCTTCAGGCACAGCTTGTTCGGGCAGGGGGAATGCACCACCCGGACTTCACGCTCGGCGATCCGCACCACCGTCTCTCCCAGCGGCCCGGGTACGCGCACGACACGATCCCGATCCATAGAGTACATCCAGGTCTGCTCAGGCGTGCGGATTTCCAAACGTACGCCTTGCGTACGACCCTGGTAGGCATGCAGGGCGGCGGCCGCGGTCAATCCGACCGCCAGGGTAAGAGCCGCGAAATCCAGAGGTTTTACGAAGCGCAACCGGTGTGCAACTGCCATTGGGTTCTTCGGCTCCGATCACGAGGCATCGCCGCGGCCCCGGGGTGCATTATACTTCAGTACGACACAATTTTCTACGCCGCGCTTGACACGCCCATGCGCCGGCGTCACCCTACCTACCTGAGGCCGGCGCGTGGCCGCCGGGCAGGGATAGATTAGCGGATGAAGATAGACGACTGGGTGCAGAAACATCTCGATCCCCGCGTGCTTTTTCTCACCGGAGTTCTCGTGGCCGCCGTTTTCCTGATTCAGGAAAACCTCGCCGTCAAGGCCTGCCAGGTCTTGTTCTTCGCGGCGTTGGGCCGGTTCGCCGGAAAGAGGATCAACTTCATCGTCAGCCTCGTTCTGCTGTCTACCGTTGTCTTCGTCAATTTGCTGGTTCCAAACGGCCGGGTGCTGTTGAACCTGCGATTCATGACCGTGACCGACGAAGCTTTGCGCGGCGGTATTTACAGGGGACTGACCGCGCTGGGCCTGCTCTATATTTCACGGCTGTGCATCGGCCCTCGGCTCGAGTTGACCGGGCGGTTCGGCAGCCTGCTGAGCCGCACGTTCTACTATTATTACGCACTGCTGCAGGCGCAGGGCTTTCAGGCTCGACGGCCCATAGCCAGCCTCGACCGCATTTTGCTGCGGGCCTGGAAAGGCAGGCCGGGGCCGGTCGAACGAAATGGAGAGGCCTTTCCCGCGGGCCGCACGAGCCGGGCGGGGTGGTGCGTGCCGGCAGGGTTGGTGCTCATTAATCTGGCCGCGGCTCTTCTGTCCGTGCTCGAACTGGTCTAACTATTGCATAATCTCCAATCGGAACAGGGCGGGGTTCCCACGGGTTCGCGTTCGTGTCGACCGATACCTCTGGCCGTTTGTTGCCCGTTACGCTCCGCCCCGGCCCTCCAGGAGCGGTTCCAAACGGCGGATGGTCAACGGAGCGCAGCCTTCGTAATGATTGTTTACATTCAGGTACACCCGCACCTTTGCATCCTGGAGGTCGTGAATCAGGGCGGCGATCTCCTCTAATTCCTGGTTTTTTGGCTCTATGATCCGGCTCCAGTCGCCGCCGGCCTTTTTCTCGATCCGCTGACGATTGGGCCCGTGCAGCCGGACCACTACACTGTCGTGGTCCAGAATCAGGCAGCGCCATTTGTTGAATAGACTGATTATCGATGGCATGTAGTAGCCCTGCAGCAACACGGGGCTTAGTCTGTTCTGCTGCAAAAAGGCAAAAAAAGCCGCATTGAGATAATTCGGGTTGCGAATCTCGATGGCGTAGGGATAGTCGCCGGGGATGCGGGTGAGGAACTCGGAGAAGAGGCCTTGGAATTGCTGTTGAGAAGGCATTTTTTTGCGATTCAGGTATTCGAACTGAAACATGAGCGCCCCTATCAGGGGCTTCAGAGGTTCCAGGCGCGTCAGAAATCGACCGAAGAGCTCTGCGGAGAGGAAGTAGCCGTTTGGCTCGAGCGGCGCGGTTTTTGATTTATTATAGTAATGCGTCAGGGTAACGCTGTTCGGCACTTTGATGCTAAAGCGAAAACTCTCCGGTACCGCTTTGAGGTATTCGTCAACGTCCCGGCTCTTGGGCAAAACAGGGTCGTTGCCTTCGAAGAGCGACCAGAACCACTGGTCGATCTCGACCGTGTCGTACCGGCGGGCGTATTCTTCCAGGAAGTTGATACCCTTGGATTCCGAGTACACGAGATCTTTCCAGGACCCGTACTTCCAGCTGCACGTCCCGATCCTCAACTGCGACAATGGCCCATCTCCCCCTCATCTATCGTGTTATTTTTCCGGCTGCAACCGGCGGTAGCAATCCTGCCTGTGGGTATAGTATAGTAAAACTGGTGGACTCGGCAAAGCGCTGGTTGGACCGTATGCGCTATACCTTCCTGGCCCGCCTGCCCAAACCTCGCCGGCGGGCCAGTTAGAAAATGGCTGCGACCATGCATGCCGATATGGAGGACACAATGTTGGAACGTCTTAGCCTTGTCGGCGACGGCCGATCGCTCAGGGAATCGTCCTGGAACACCGCGGGTAGAAATCAGGACTTTTGGACCCTGCAACCTGGAGAGACGAAGGTGCTGGCAGACCTGGAAGGTCCAGGCTGTATTCAGCATATCTGGATGACCCAGAGGAACCACTACCGGGATTGCCTTCTGCGTATCACGTGGGACAATGCCCGCTACCCCAGCGTGCTTTGCCCACTGGGCGATTTTTTCTGCCTGGGGCACGATATCGTCAACTCGTTTCAGTCAATGCTGTTTACGGCTTCTACGCGGAGCAATAACCGGTTCGGCCAGGGGTGCGCGTTGAACAGCTACGTTCCCATGCCCTTCAGGGAGCGCGCGCTCGTGGAGCTCATCAACGAGAGCGGCGAACCCCACAATCAGTACTTCTACATCGATTACGAGCGCTGCAAGGAGAGCGAATGGAACGAGCGGCAGGGCTATTTCCATGCCGAGTTCCGCCGCGAGAACCCTTTCGGCGGCTGGGGGCACGAGATCCGGGTCAATACGCCCGAAGCCAATATCGCCAACAAGGGGCGTCTGGCCTGGGACAACAACTACGTTATCCTGGACACGGAGGGAGAAGGCCATTACCTGGGCTGCAATCTGAGCGTTACCAATTTTCAGGGCACATGGTGGGGGGAAGGCGACGACATGATCTGGCTGGATGGCTACAAATGGCCTCCGGATCTGCACGGTACGGGAAGCGAGGATTACCTCAACCAGGCCTGGGGCATGCAGGACAACGCTTTTCTGCGCAACGGCTCTTCCATCTACGAGCACAACACCGGCGGGTATCAAACGAGCTACGTCTTCCACATAGAGAATCCTGTCCGGTTCCGAAAAAGCATCAAAGCCACCATCGAGCACGGGCATGGCAATCACCTGTGCAACGAGATGAGCAGTGTGGCATACTGGTACGCTCGCAAACCGGCGCGGGCCAAGAAAGTGCCGGCTGTCGAAAAACGCCGGCCCGTTCCCAGGGATAATCAGGGCAACTGGCTCTACGACCGCAAGCGGCAGATTACCTCGAAAAAAATCGAGCCCAACCGCGAAATGTTGAGCATGAAGAAGAAGTGGCAGGCCAAGCAGTCCTGACATCAAGATGTGCCGTGCGGCAGTGATCGGGGCGATCTTCTCCCATATCCGATACCCAGCCGACTCGTTCAAAGCTCCTGTCTTTCGAGCTGGATTGGTGGAAGGACCGCAGGTGGCTCGGAGCGAGCTCGTTCAAACAGTTGGCGAAGCGGCCGATTCCGCGTGACTTCGATTTGAGGGAGCACCTGGTCGCGGAAGCTCTATTGACCACCACAGGCTAACCCGATATTAATACCAAAATCTCGTCGCCGGCGAGACTCCGGTCTCGTGTGACCCGGTCTCGCGTGACCCGGTCGGAGGAAAGCCTTCTCCGACCATGTACCCGCTGCCGGCGCGCCCCCAGGAGGCCCCAAATGGGCAAGACGTACCGCATCGCTGTAATTCCCGGAGACGGCACGGGACCGGAGGTCATAGCGGAAGGTAGGAAGGTCCTAGAAGTCGCCGCAGGCAAATTCGGCTTTTCCCTCGATATGGCTTCTTTCGACTTCGGCGGCGATCGCTACCTCAAGACGGGCGAGGTCCTTCCCGATTCCGCCGCCAGTGAGTTGCGCGGGTTCCATGCGATCTACCTCGGCGCCATAGGGCACCCTGACGTCAAGCCCGGTATACTCGAAAAGGGGATCCTCCTGCGGCTGCGCTTCGAGCTGGACCAGTACATCAACCTCAGGCCCGTAAAATTGTTCCCGGGCGTGGAAACCCCGCTCAAGAACAAAGGGCCGGCCGACATAGACTACGTAGTCATCAGAGAAAACACGGGGGGAATCTACACCGGCATAGGCGGTTTCAGCATGAAGGACACTCCGAACGAGGTGGCCTCGCAGAACATGCTGTACACCTTCGCGCAGGTCGAACGCTGCCTGAGGTACGCCTTCGAATACACCCGCAAGCGAAACAAGCGCAAGACACTGGCGCTCTGCGGCAAGACGAACGTGCTCACCTATGTCTACGACTTGTGGGAGCGGACCTTCCACGCGCTGGGCAAGAAGGAGTACTCTGACATTAAGCGCGAATACTATCATGTCGATGCCACATGCATGTGGATGGTGAAGAACCCAGAATGGTTCGACGTCATTGTGACCGGCAACATGTTCGGCGACATCATCACCGATTTGGGCGCCATAACGCAGGGCGGCATGGGCATTGCCGCGGGCGGTAATATCAACCCGGAAGGCGTGAGCATGTTCGAACCTATCGGCGGCTCGGCGCCCAAGTACACGGGAAAGAACGTTATCAACCCTCTGGCGGCGATTTGCGCCGGGTCGATGATGCTGGACGCTATCGGTGAAACGGAAGCGGCGGCTGCCGTCGAAGCGGCCGTCATGGAAGTGACGCGGAGCTCGATAGAAGACCTGGGAGCCGGAAAGATGGGGCGCAGCACCAGCGAAGTTGGAGACCTGGTGGCGGAAAAAGTCTGAGCCTCTGAGCTCCGGCCTGTCGTAAGCGCGATGCAGTACAATTTCGATAGAACGGTCGATCGCAGGCATTCCTACTCTCAAAAGTGGGACGCCACGGCCCGCTATTTCGGCCGCGACGATATCCTTCCGCTCTGGGTGGCGGATATGGATTTTACGTGCCCGCCCCCTGTACTGTCGGCGCTGGCAGCGAGGCTCGAGCACGGCGTCATGGGCTACACCTTCACCGCGCCCGAGCATGTAGAGGCTGTGACGGCGTGGATGGCCCGGCCGAGCTGGGCGCTCAGTTCCACCACGTGCGCCAGTTGAGTCTTCGTGTCCTTGCAGTCGATCCCGGCGCCGGCCACGGC
>SDBV01006403.1_pt1 | contig 16322 bp, 13 predicted proteins | sample 2277081 | NCBI WGS metagenome assembly SDBV01 (sample SAMN10402039, study PRJNA504765) | marine sediment metagenome | isolation source: marine sediment core GS10_PC15, 223 cmbsf | place: Arctic Ocean: Southern Knipovich Ridge | collected 2010
ATTGTTAAAAAGACTTGGGGATTGAATGAAACGTTTATATTGCATAATACTCTTATTTTTAGCAACTTATGTATATGGGGATGAGGTAAGTATAATCGAAAGGATTAACTCTCATATACTTATAGAAGATTATACCACGGCTTTAGAAGATGCTAAAATTGGGTCTAAAAAGTTTAGTAAATCTAACAAATTAAGGCTCAAGTACATAGAATGTTTAGCTTTAAATGATAATGAGTTAGAGGCTATTAAAGAGTTAAAAGCTATTAAAGAGACTAATAATTACGATCAGAACCATGATATTTTAGAAAACGTAAGTTGGGCGATTTTAAATAAAGCTTCAAAATCTACTCAATATACAACGAGGCTAACAACTTTGATCGGAGTTCATCTAACCCATGATGTTAGAGCTGTTAAAATTTTAAATAAGTTGATGAAGGATTCTAATGCTATAATAAGGACTGTGGCTTTGCAGCTCTCTAGTTCTTATATGGATAAACCTCTTAGAGATACAGTAGAGAACCTTTTTTCTAATGAAAAGCTTTGGATTGTGAAATTAGAGGTTATTAAAGCTATTGGTAAAATGAAGGTTTTTGAAAAACAAGTAGAGCTTAAAGAGATAATAGGTTCTGAAAAATCGAGTTTTGAAGAGAAGCAAGTTGCGACAGAAGCCTTAGTAAATATTAGTGAAAATATTAATATTGAAGAAATTCAAAGACTTGGTAGTAGCCCAAAAGCTGGCCTTCGAAAATTGAGTCTTGATTTGATTGCTTATTTTGATGTTAAAAAGGCTCAAGATATAGTTATTAAATTAGTTCAGGATCCGATCTCAGAGGTAAGGGTAGCCGCCTTGAATACAATCTCACTTAATTTTTTAAAAAATATTAAAGAGAATGAATTAAAAAAAATATTATTGAGCTCTATCGACGATACAAATCCAGGGGTAGCCATAACAGCGAGTTACATCGCTATTTTAAAAAATTACAGTTTTGGAGAAAAAAAATTAAGTAAGTATTTTGGGGTAGATGATAGAGAAAATGCGAGATTTGCAGCGAGTGTTTTAGCGAGATTATCTAATAAGTGTACAAATCTTAAAAAAAGAATTATTGATGGACACCCTGATATCTACGTTAAGGCTAATTTAGCTTTAGGATTAATCGCTGAGAAAAAATTTATGAAAGAGGCTTCAAATTCTCTTTTTGCGTTTTTAAAAAATGATGAAAAATTGATGTGGGAGAGCTCACAAAATCCTCTTTTTCAAGTTTTATCCCCTAGTTATATTAGACATATCGATCAGATCCCAAGATATCCAGAAGCGATAGATCAAATGACTAGATTACATATTTTATCCATGCTCGCAATTGTAGAAGATCCAAGAGCCTTTGAGGGTATAAAAAACTTTTTGAAACAAAAGGGATGGGGAATAACCGGTTTTGCATCAGCGACTCTGTTAAAAGAGGGAGATGAAGATGCGCTCAGTATTATAAGAGAGCTTTTGGATGAAAAAGATCAGGATGTGAAAGTACAAGCAGCTTTAGTTCTAGCCCTACTTGGTAAAGAAGAAGGGGTGATTTCTACTTTAGAAAAGGCATATATAGTAGCTGACTATAATATGAAAATACAAATTTTAGAAGCCATCGGGCATATAGGTAGTAAAAAATCTATAAAGTTCTTAGTAAATATTTTAGATGAGCCTTATCAAAATTTAAGAGTCGTTGCAGCCTCTTCCATGATAAGATGTATTAATAGTTAATCAAAAATTAATTTTGAAATATTTCTAATAGATAAGTTGTCAATTTCAGTAAAGGATAGGCCTTTTCTTCCATTTCTATCTTTTGCTATTTTATCGTAAAAAACAAAATAGGTATCATTATTATCAAATAAAGAGATCATTCTTTTTGAAAAAGACTTGAGGTGGATTTTTCCAAAATCAAAAAGAGTTTTAGTAGTTTCAGGGTGATTGATAATATGATGAATCTCAGCGGCTTTAAGTTTTGATTTTAAAACATCTTTTTCAAAAATCTGAAAAGCTAATTTATGATTAATATGTCTAAGATTTTCGTTAATGGTTTTTCTTTCTTTAATTTCTTTTATATCTTTTAGGGCTTCTTCTTTTTGAGTAAGAGAGGCTTTATAAGTCGCTATAGCAGGTAAAATCTTTTTAGGATCCGCAATTCTATAACATCCAATCGAAAACAAATATCTTCTAAGTTGTAAGCTTGATTGAGTTTTTAAGTTGTTATATTCAGTAATAACATTTTTATAAAAGAGAGCTTTTTCAAAAAAGGTTTTTGATAACGTGTTTAGTTTTGAATAAAAAACTGAGAAAAAAGGAACGGCAATGCCAATTGAAATATAGGCAGCAGGAATAGAGGCTGTATTAACTCCGATCAGGGAAATTAAATAGGCGGAAAATAAACATATAGCTAAAAAATTAATGATTGATGCAATTTTAAATATTTTAGCTTTAACTATATTAGATCTATATAATTTATTTGGATCTTGAGTTAAAATAGGATTTAAAGCTTTAGTTTGCATGGTCAAATTTTGAAAAATATTTGAGGAAATTATATAAAATTTAGGAGTTTTATAAAATACAAAAATATTTTTTATAATACCCATCTTAAAAAATAAAATTATTTTTTTTAGCAAGTTATTGACATTAAACGTAAAATGCTGTGTAATTATATATCATTTTATATGAAATTTATGTTGGATATGGCAAAAGAAGAAACGATAAAATTAGAAGGGACCATCGAAGAGTTATTGCCAAATATGACCTTTAGAGTTGCTTTAGAAAACGGTATGACCGTTAATGCCCATCTTTGTGGCAAAATGAAAATGCGAAATATTAGGGTCTATGTTGGAGATAAAGTATCGATTGAAATGTCCCCATATGATTTAACGAAAGCTAGAATTATTTATCGTCATAAATAATTTAGTATTGATTTTTAATGTTTTAAAATACTAAGATTATATGTTTTCAAAGTTAAAAATAATTTTTTTTCGAAAATGCCCAGATAGCTCAGTGGTAGAGCACTTGCATGGTAAGCAAGCGGTCGTAGGTTCAACTCCTATTCTGGGCAAAGGGTTAAAAAAAATAGTTCAAAAATTACTTCAGCCTAATGGAGGAAAATAACAATGGCAAAAGAATCGTTTAAAAGGACAAAACCCCATATTAATATTGGAACAATCGGACATGTCGATCACGGTAAGACAACGCTTACTGCTGCTATCACCAAAATGTTAGCCGAAAAAGGGGGAGCAACCTATAGAGATTATGCATCTATCGACAACACACCAGAAGAAAAATCTCGTGGAATAACTATAAATTCCTCACACGTTGAATATGAAACTGACAAACGTCACTATGCTCACGTAGATTGTCCAGGACACGCCGATTATGTAAAAAACATGATCACGGGTGCTGCTCAAATGGATGGTGCTATCTTAGTTGTTGCTGCAACAGATGGACCTATGCCTCAAACAAAAGAACATATTCTTCTTGCTCGTCAAGTCGGAGTGCCTTCAATCGTTGTTTTCTTAAACAAAATGGATCAAATCTCTAAAGGTGATGAAGAGCTTGTTGAATTGGTGGAAATGGAACTTGAAGAACTACTATCAGCAAAAGGTTACAAAGATGTAACTATCGTTAAAGGATCGGCTCTTAAAGCATTAGAAGGCGATGCAGAAAGTATTAAGAAAATTCAAGAACTAGTTGATGCAATTGATGAAAAAATACCTGAACCTGTTAGAGAAGTTGACAAGCCATTTTTAATGCCTATAGAAGATGTTTTCTCTATTTCAGGAAGAGGAACTGTTGTAACTGGAAGAGTGGAAAGAGGAATTATCAAAATCAACGATAAAGTTCAAATCGTTGGTATCAGAGACACAAGAGAGACCGTTGCAACTGGCCTTGAAATGTTTAATAAACTTTTAGATGAAGCAAGAGCTGGTGAAAACGTTGGTGCTCTTTTAAGAGGTATTGAGAAAAAAGATGTTGAAAGAGGAATGGTTTTAGCTGCTCCTGGAACATGCACACCCCATAAAAAGTTCAAAGGAACGATATATGTTCTAACAAAAGATGAAGGCGGTCGTCATAAACCGTTCTTCACCGGTTATCGCCCTCAATTTTTCTTCAGAACTACAGATGTTACAGGAACTGTCACTCTACCGGAAGGTACAGAGATGGTTATGCCTGGAGATAATGTCGAGATTACTGGAGAATTGATGTGTCCAGTTGCGATGGAAGATGGTATGCGTTTTGCTATTCGTGAGGGAGGCAGAACAATAGGAGCTGGTACAGTTTCTAAGATAATCGAGTAGATCATCGGGGTGTGTAGCTTAGCTGGTAGAGCAGCGGCCTCCAAAGCCGCAGGTCGGGGGTTCGATCCCCTCCGCACTCGTTAAGAGAATATTATGAAAAGGAATAAAATGGCAACCAATTCTAAAGTCACACAACTCAGAGTAAAGAAGAAAAAGTTAAACTATTTTCGTGAGGTTCAAGATGAACTTAAAAAGGTTACTTGGACAACAAAAATAGAACTTATTTCATTTACTAAAATAGTACTTGGATCGACCTTTGTTTTTGCTTTTGTTATTTATATAGCAGATCTATTTATTAGAAATGCATTGCACTTAGTTAATTTAATTTCTCGCGTAATATTTGGGTAAAACATGGAAAGTAAATGGTATGTTCTTCAGGTCCTATCTGGTCATGAAAAAAAAGTGAAAAGATCACTTGAAGAAAATTTAAAAGCTAGTAGTATGCAAGATTTCATTGAAGAGGTTTTGGTGCCGACTGAAAATGTGCAAGAGGTAAAAAAGGGACAACAAAAGATAACCGAGAAAAAACTTTGGCCAGGATATATACTTATAAAGATGAATTTAACAGATGATTCTTGGGCATATGTTAAAAATACAAATAGTGTAATTGATTTTTTAGGGGATGCAACGCCTACTGCCCTGACCGAAACTGAGGTTAAAGAGATACTTCAAGAATTAGAAGAGAAGAAAAAAGGTGTTGTTCAAAAACACAAATTTGAAATTGGTGATAATGTTAAAATTACTGAAGGTGTCTTTGTTAATTTTATAGGTACTGTGACTGAAATAAATCATGAAAAAGGCAAGATCAGCCTTTTGGTTTCAATTTTTGGAAGAGATACCAGAGTAGATGATTTAGAATTTTGGCAAGTAGAGCAAGCATCTCCAGAAGAGTTAAATTAAGTAGAGGAAAAAATGGCTAAAAAAAAGCTAAAGAAAATTATAAAACTGCAAATTCCTGCAGGCAAAGCTAACCCTGGACCGCCAATTGGCCCGGCTCTTGGAGCTGCTGGTCTTAACATAATGGCATTTTGTAAAGATTTTAATACTAGAACTCAAAAGCAAGCTGGCGATATTTTACCAGTGGTTATAGAAGTTTATCAAGATCGAACTTTTTCTTTTATTACTTTGCAACCTCCAGTATCAAAATTGATAATGCAAGAGATTAAATTAGAATCAGGTTCAAAAATGCCTAATAGAGACAAAGTGGGTAAAATATCTAAAGCCCAAGCAGAAAAAATAGCAACTAGAAAAATGCCTGATATGAGGGCTGCATCTTTAGAAGCCGCAGTGCAAATGGTTATTGGAACTGCACGTTCAATGGGAGTGGAATTAGAAGGATAAAGTATGAAAAAAACAAAAAGATCAAAAAAAATCCTTGAGCTAACAGGTGAAGAGGAAAAAGTATATAATGTTAAAGATGCTATTGACATTTTAAAAAAGTGTCCAAAGGTGAAGTTTGATGAAACTATAGAAGTTTCTATTAAGCTAGGGGTTGATCCAAAAAAATCAGATCAACAAGTCAGAGGAATCGTCAACTTGCCTCATGGAAGTGGAAAAACTGAAAAAATATTGGTTTTTGCAAAAGGTGATAAAGTTAAAGAAGCAATAGATGCCGGGGCAGATTTCGCCGGTGAAGAATACATAGAAAAAGTTAAAAATGGATGGTTGGAGTTCACAGCTGTTATTGCAGCGCCTGATATGATGAGAGAGGTTGGAAAGCTAGGTAAAATTTTAGGACCGCGTTCTTTAATGCCTACTCCAAAATCTGGTACAGTAACAAATGATATTGCTAAAGCCGTAAAAGAAATAAAAGCTGGAAAATTAGCATTTAAAGTTGATAAAAATGCTAATATCAACACTATTGTAGGAAAACTCTCCTTTGAAATCTCAAAACTATTAGAAAATTTTGAATCTTTGATATCAGCTATTATAAAGGCAAAACCCATTTCTAGTAAGGGAATATATATGAAACATCTCTCCCTTGCTTCTTCTATGGGGCCTGGGATAAGTATTGATCTACAAACATTAAATGTTACTTAAGACAAGGATTTATATGAGAGAAGAAAAGAAATTGCTATTAGAAGAAGTAAAAGAGAAAGTTGAGAGTGCTAAATCATTAATCGTTACCAAATATGAAAATATTACACCTTATGAATCATGGACACTAAGACAAGCGCTTGCAAAAACTTCATCTGAGATGGAAATGGTAAAAAAAAGAATTTTTTTAAGAGCTCTTCAAGAATGTGGATATAAATATAAATTAGAAGATCTAGAAGGCCAAATAGCAGTTATTTTTATTAAAGGAGAGGCTGTTGAAGCAGCAAAAGCTTTATGTGATTTTGCTCAATCAACGAATAAACTTGAGCTTTTAAGAGGAGAAATAGAGAAAAAGACTTATCTAAAAGATGATCTTGTAATGCTATCAAAACTACCAACAATGATAGAATTAAGAGCTCAATTTTTAGGACTGTTAGAAGCGCCAATGACTCAAACTGTATCAGTTTTTAATAGTCTTCTTACTAGTGTTATTTATGCTCTAGAAGAAAAGAAAAAATTAGAAGAAAAAAAATAAAGGGGAAAAAACCGTGGCAACAGAAAATATTGATCAAATTGTTGAAACTTTAAGTAAACTTCCGGTGATCGAGCTTGCAAAACTAAAGACTGCTTTAGAAGAAAAATGGGGCGTTAAAGCGCAAGCAGCTGCAGTAGCAGCTCCAGCCGCTAGTGCACCCGCAGAAGCAAAAGAAGAAGCAACAGAGTTTAAAGTTACTTTAGAAGAAGCTTCGGCAGATAAAAAGATTTCAGTTATTAAGGTTGTAAGAGAAATAACAGGTCTTGGCTTAAAAGAAGCTAAAGATCTTGTTGAAGGAGCTCCAAAAGTATTAAAAGAATCTGCTCCAAAAGCTGAAGCTGATGAAATTTTGAAAAAGGTACAAGCTGCGGGAGGAAAAGCCTCTGCTAAAGGGCTTTAAAATTTTGTTATTTAATCAAAGAGTAAAAAAAAATGAAAATTAATTTTGACTCTTTGATGTATTTTTTTTTATTTTGAATTAGATAAAAAGCACTGATATAATTTTAGTTTAAGGAGTCAATAAAGATGCTAAAAAAACCGCCAAAGCGGGTAAGTTTTAGAAAAGTTAAAGAGATTATAGATCTTCCTAATTTAATTGAAATACAAATTAAATCATACGCGCAATTTTTACAAAAAGGTAAACTGCCCCATGAAAGAGAACATATAGGATTAGAAGAGGTCTTTCAAGAGGTTTTTCCTATCAAATCTTATGATGAAAAAACAGTTTTAGAATATATTTCATATGATTTAGGGGTCCCTAAATATTCACCTGAAGAGAGCATCAGAAGAGGTATTACCTATAATGTAACTCTTAAAGTTAAATTTAGATTAACAGATGAGACTGGGATTAAAGAAGAAGAAGTCTATATGGGAACTTTACCTATAATGACTGAACAAGGAACATTCATAATTAATGGTGCTGAAAGAGTTGTAGTGTCTCAATTGCATAGATCCCCTGGTATAGCCTTTGAAAAAGCTAAACACTCTAAAGGGACAACCCTATATTCTTTTAGAATAATTCCTTATAGAGGTAGTTGGTTAGAAGCTGCCTTCGATAATAATGATTTGATATATATTTTTGTTGATAGAAAAAAAAGAAGAAAAAAAGTTTTAGCAACATCTTTTGTAAGAACTTTAGGTTATTCATCAGATGCTGATATTTTGGAAGAATTTTTTGATACAAGAAGAGTAAAAATTAAATCAGAGAAGGATTTTGTTAAGTTAGTTGGTAAGATATTAGCAGCTGATGTTGTGGATGAAGAGACAGGACTTGTTTTTGGAAAAGCTTCTGAAAAGTTAACAACAGCTATGTTAAAAAGAATGTTAGATGAAAAGATTCCATCTATTAAGATTGCAGAAGATGTTGATGAGTCTCATCCAATTATTAAAATGCTTGCCAAAGACCCAACCGATTCTTATGAATCTGCACTCAAAGATTTTTATAGAAAGATTAGACCCGGCGAACCGGCAACCTTATCTAATGCTAGATCTGCTATTATGAGACTCTTTTTTGATGCCAAAAGATATAATTTAGGCCGAGTCGGAAGATATAAGCTAAATAGAAAATTAGGTATCGAGGTTAACGATGAAGTTTTAAAAACTGTTACCCTAAAAAAAGAAGATGTCATCGAAGCTTTAAAATACTTAATAAAACTAAAAAGTGGCGCAGAAGGGGCTAATGTTGATGATATCGATCATTTAGGTAATAGAAGAATTAGATCTGTTGGAGAGCTTGTTCAAAATCAATGCCGAATTGGTCTGGCTAGAATGGAAAAAATCGTTAAAGAGAGAATGAATCTTTTTGATTTTTCAGCAGATACAATGACACCTGGAAAAATTGTTTCAGCTAAAGGTCTCGTTGGACTTTTAAAAGACTTTTTTGGTAGATCTCAACTCTCTCAATTTATGGATCAAATAAATCCAATCTCTGAGCTGACTCATAAAAGAAGATTATCATGCTTAGGGCCTGGTGGATTGAATCGAGAAAGAGCTGGATTTGAGGTTCGTGACGTGCATACCTCCCATTATGGAAGAATATGTCCGATTGAAACTCCTGAAGGTCAAAATATCGGTCTTATAACATCTCTATCGTCATATGCTAAGATTAATGAATTTGGATTTATTGAAACACCTTACCGAATAGTAAAAGATGATGTCGTGACTGATGAAATAGAATATATGACAGCAGATTTTGAAGAAGAATGTATTATTGCTCAGGCTTCAGCCCCTTTAGATGAATTTAATATGTTTGAAGGTGATATATGTTGGGTGAGACATAAAGGTGATTCATTAGAGGTTGATCCAAAAACTTCTACGCATATGGACGTTTCTCCAATGCAGCTGGTCTCTGTAGTGGCAGGACTAATTCCTTTTTTAGAACACGATGATGCAAACCGTGCTCTTATGGGATCGAATATGCAGAGACAAGCAGTGCCTCTTTTGAAAGCAGAAGCTCCATTAGTTGGAACAGGCCTAGAAGTTAGGACTGCAAGAGATTCCGGCGCTGTAGTTGTAGCACATGTTGATGGGATAATTGAATATGTTGATGGATTTAAAATAGTAATCGCTCCAACTGACAATCCAACAAATAAAAAAACTTATGTATTAAAGAAGTTTTTAAGATCAAATAATGGAACCTGTATCTCTCAAACCCCGATCTGTGCTGTTGGTGATAAAATCAAAGCTGGTGATGTAATTGCTGATGGTTCAGCAATCGAAACAGGTGAAGTTGCTTTAGGTAAAAACGTCTTGGTTGCTTTCATGCCTTGGTGTGGATATAACTATGAAGATGCTATTATTATCTCTGAAAAATTAATCAAAAAAGATACTTACACTTCTATTCATTTACAGGAATTTGAACTGACCGCGAGAGATACTAAATTAGGCAAAGAAGAGATAACAAGAGATATTCCAAATGTTTCAGAAGAAGCCTTAGCTGATCTTAAAGAAGATGGTATAATAAGAATAGGTGCTGAGGTAACAACTGGCGATATTTTAGTTGGTAAAATCACCCCTAAAACTGAGACAGAACTATCTCCGGAAGAGAGACTCTTAAGAGCAATTTTTGGAGAAAAAGCGGCTGACGTAAAAGATGCATCTCTAACATGTCCTCCTGGAACAGATGGCGTTGTTATGGATGTGAAAGTTTTCTCTAGAAGAGATCGTCTTTCTAAAACAGATGATGAGCTTGTAGAAGAAGCGACAAGACTCAAAGATGTTCGTCAAGAATATAAAACTAAAGAGTTAGAACTGCAAATGGAGTGTACTGAAAAACTGGGAGCTCTATTATTAAATGAAGAATGTCCCGCTGCTATTATGCATCGAAAAACCGGTGAAATAATTGTTGATAAAGGTCAAATAGTCAATCAAGACCTGATTGAGAAAATTGAAAATGAAATGATTGAAGATTTAATCATGGAAGATAATGATGTCTTTAATGAAATTAAAAAAATCATTAAAGAACAGGAACTATCTATCCAAGTGCTCCAATCTAAATATAAATTAGAAATAGAGTTTGTAAAAAAAGGTGATGTCGATTTAGATCCAGGCGTTATAAGACAGGTTAAAGTTTATGTTGCTACCAAAAGAACCCTTCAAGTGGGTGATAAGATGGCTGGTAGACATGGTAATAAAGGTGTTGTGGCAAAAATTGTGCCAGAAGCTGACATGCCATATTTGAAAGATGCTGAGACTATTGAAATCATTTTAAATCCTTTAGGTGTTCCATCGAGGATGAATATGGGACAACTTTTAGAAACTCATTTAGGTTACGCGGCTAAAAAAGAAGGCATATATATCAAAACACCTGTTTTTGAAGGTTTTCCTGAAGATAAAATTTGGGAAATGATGAAAAAACAAGGTTTGTCACCTGATGGCAAATTTGTGCTTTATGATGGTAGAAATGGTGAAAAATTTGATAACCGTGTAGTGGTCGGTTATATCTACATGTTAAAATTATCACACTTAGTTGCGGATAAGATCCATGCAAGAGCCATCGGTCCATATTCTTTAGTAACTCAGCAACCTTTAGGCGGAAAAGCTCAAAGAGGGGGGCAAAGATTTGGGGAGATGGAAGTTTGGGCTTTAGAAGCATATGGCGCGGCTCATTTATTGCAAGAAATGCTAACTGTAAAATCGGATGATGTTGAAGGTCGAACAAGAATTTATGAATCGATAGTTAAAGGTGATAATTCTTTGGTAGCAGGAACACCAGAATCATTTAATGTTTTAATGAAAGAAATGCAAGGACTTTGTATTGATATAAGAGCAGAGTCCATAGCAGAAGATTAATTTACTGGGGAGATGTCAATGAAAGATAACGAGGACTTTAAAGGTAAAGATTCTCAATTTGATAAGTTAACGATTAAAATAGCCTCAAATGATGTTATTGAAAACGTTTGGTCAAGAGGTGAAATCAAAAAACCGGAAACTATCAATTATAGGACGTTTAAACCCGAAAAAGGCGGGCTATTTTGTGAAAAAATATTTGGTCCTGTCAAAGACTGGGAATGTGCCTGTGGAAAATACAAAAAGATAAAACACAAAGGAATAATTTGTGATAGATGTGGAGTTGAAGTTACTCTTTCTAAAGTTAGAAGAGAGAGAATGGCTCACATAGCACTTGCTGTTCCTGTTGTTCATATTTGGTTTTTCAAAACTATGCCATCAAAAATTGGCAATATCTTAGGGCTTTCAGTTTCTGAAATTGAAAGAGTTATTTATTATGAAGAATATATAGTTACCGATTCTAGAGAATCAGATTTAGAAAGAAAACAGCTTTTAAATGATAGCCAATATAGAGAAGCTCAAGAAAAATGGGGACCAAATGGTTTTGCTGCTAAAATGGGAGGAGCTGCTATTCATGATCTTTTGAAACATGAAGATCTAAATGGAGTTGTTCTCGAGCTTAAAGAGAAACTTAGAAAAACAAAATCAATGCAAGGAAGGGTTAAACTTGCCAAACGTCTTAAAATTGTTGAAGGATTAGTTTTATCTCCCAATTCTCCTGAATGGATGGTGCTATCGGCTGTGCCTGTAATCCCACCTGATCTTAGACCCCTTGTACCTCTAGATGGAGGAAGATTTGCGACTTCTGATCTGAACGATTTATATCGAAGAGTTATCAATAGAAATAATAGACTTAAATCTATTTTAAAACTGAAAACGCCAGATGTAATTATTCGAAATGAGAAAAGAATGTTGCAAGAAGCTGTCGATGCTCTTTTTGATAATGGAAGACATGGCCATCCCGTGATGGGTGCGGGTAATCGCCCTCTAAAATCACTCTCTGAAATGCTTAAAGGAAAACAAGGTAGATTTAGACAAAATCTACTTGGAAAAAGGGTTGATTATTCAGGAAGATCAGTTATCGTTATTGGTCCTGATCTCAAATTTAATCAATGCGGACTTCCCAAACAAATGGCACTGGAGCTTTTCGAACCGTTTATTGTTAAAAGATTAAAAGAATTAGATTATGTTTATACTATTAGATCAGCTAAAAAATTAATCCAAAAACAATCAGAAGAAGTTTGGGATGTTTTAGAAGAGATTATCAAAGGACATCCAGTTTTATTAAACCGTGCGCCAACGCTTCATAGATTAGGAATCCAAGCTTTTGAGCCGATCTTGATAGAAGGTAAAGCTATCAGGATTCATCCGCTTGTAACTCCAGCTTTTAATGCTGACTTTGATGGAGACCAAATGGCAGTACACATACCCCTATCTATCGAAGCTCAATTAGAAGCTAAATTACTTTTAATGGCCCCTGATAATATTTTCTTGCCATCTTCTGGAAAACCAGTTGCACTGCCTACTCAGGATATGATCTTAGGTTTATATTATTTAATGATGGATCCTAGCTATGATCCAGAAAAACATGGTAAGAAACTAAAAATATTTGCCAATCCTGAGGAAGTGCTTCTAGCTTTGGGTGCTGCTCAAAGTTGGTCTCGTTTCAAAGATGGGAAAGAGGACAATAGAATTGATGAAGTTGGAAAAGGTATTTTCGTTCATGAAAGAATAAAAGTTCGTATCCTTGGTGGTATTATTGATACAACTCCTGGAAGAGTGATATTTAATACTATTGTTCCTAAAACTTTAGGTTTTCAAAACTATGCTCTTAGAAAGAAAAGATTATCTGAACTTGTTTTAGATTGTTATAAACAAATAGGTCTTGAAGCAACAGTTCAGTTTTTAGATGATATGAAAAACCTAGGGTTTGCAGAAGCCACTAAAGCTTCTCTTTCAATGGGAGTTACTGATGTTAGAATTCCTGCCAATAAAAAACAAATCATCGAAAGCTCTTACAAAAGAGTTGCTAAAGTTAAAAAGCAATACCAAGATGGAATTATCACTGAAGGTGAGCGTAAATCTAAAATAATTAGTATTTGGACAGAGGTTTCTGATTCATTATCTGATGAGCTTTATAAATTAATTAGTGAACCCCATAATGATGAGCTTAATCCATTATATCTTATGATGGACTCAGGTGCTAGAGGAAACAGATCTCAGGTTAAACAGCTTGGTGCTATGAGAGGTCTTATGGCAAGACCTTCTGGTGAGATCATTGAATCTCCAATTGTTTCTAACTTTAGAGAAGGACTAACCGTCTTAGAATATTTTATATCTACTCACGGAGCTAGAAAGGGTCTTGCCGATACAGCTTTAAAAACTGCGGATTCTGGATATCTAACCAGAAGACTTGTCGATGTATCTCAAGATGTAATAGTTGTCGAAGAAGATTGTCAAACTCTAAATGGTATTGAAGTTGCCCCTATCAAGCAGGGACAAGAAGAGCTTTTATGTTTGAAAGATAGAATCTTTGGAAGAACCATTTGTGATGATATCTACCTGCCTGGTGATAGTACGAAAATTTTAGCAAAAATATCAGATGTTTTAAATGCTAAACAAGCTCAAGCTATCGATGATGCCGGTATTGAAAAAGTAAAAATCAGATCTCCTCTTACTTGCGAATCGCAAAAAGGTACCTGCTCAAAATGTTATGGACTAAACTTAGCTACTGGTAATCTTGTTGGAATGGGAGAAGCTATAGGAATTATTGCTGCTCAATCTATTGGAGAACCTGGAACGCAGCTGACTATGAGAACATTCCATATCGGTGGTATTGCCTCATCGCTGGCAAGCCCTCAGCTTATTGCAGATCAAGATGGTATTATTGTTTATAAAGATTTAAGAGTAGTTCAAAACGATGAAGGTATTTGGCTTTCTCTTAATAAAAATGGTACAATTAATATCGTTAGAGATGAAGGTCGATCTTTAGAAGAGTATAGAAAGCTATTAGATTCTAAATCCATCGAACCTCTTCAAGTATTTACTGTCGATCTTGGAACAAAAATAATTGTTGCCGATGGTACTAAAATTGATAAGAAAACAAAAATAGCTGAGTCGGAACAGCATAGTTCTCCTATAATTTGTGAAAGAGAAGGATATGCTAAATTTGAAGATTTAGTCGAAGGAATCTCGACTCAAAAAGAGATCAACAAACAATCTGGACAAGTAGAGCTTAGAGTAAAACAACACAGAGGTGAGCTGCATCCGCAAATATCTGTCTTTGCAGATTTAGAGTATAAAGAGCTTGTTGGTACTTATGTAATTCCATCCGGTGCCCTAATCTCTATTAAAGAAAAAGATTTTGTAAAACCTGGACAAATCCTAGCTAGACTTCCAATCGGCGCTATCAAAACAAAAGATATCGTTGGTGGTCTCCCTAGAGTTGCTGAGCTATTTGAAGCCAGAAGACCAAAAGAAGCCGCTGAGATTGCGAAAATAGATGGTGTTGTCGACTTTAAAGGTGTTCAAAAAAATAAAAGAATCTTAGTTGTTAAAGATGATGAGACTGGAATGGAAGAAGAACACCTAATTCCTCTCTCTAAACATATAATAGTTCAAAAAGGTGATTTAGTTGTCAAAGGACAACAAATTACTGAAGGCTTAATAGTTCCACAAGAGATTTTAGAGATATGTGGTGTTAGAGAACTTCAAAAATATCTCGTCAACGAAGTTCAAGAGGTTTACCGCTTACAAGGTGTTGATATCAATGATAAACACATCGAGATTATCACCCGTCAAATGCTTCAAAAAATTAAGGTCACTGATCCTGGCGATACAACATTCTTATATGGCGAAGATGTTGATAAAAAAATCTTCCATGAAGCTAATAGAAAAACTATGGAAGAAGGTGGAAAACCAGCTCAAGCGATGCCAGTTTTACTTGGAATTACTAAAGCCTCTCTTGGCTCTGAATCTTTTGTATCAGCTGCATCTTTCCAAGAAACTACTAAAGTTTTAACAGGAGCTGCCACAGAGGGTGCAACAGATTATCTTCGTGATTTCAAATCAAATCTAATTATGGGACATATTATTCCAGGTGGTACCGGATTTGAATATCATAAAAAACTAGCTAAATTTGTTGATGAACAACCTGTAGAAAAATCTCTCTTTATTTTTGATGATGATATCAATATTAAAGACTTGATTGAAAAAGAAACTCATAAAACAACGCCATCTGCTTAAAAACGTTATTCAAAAGAATTCTCCACTTAAAAATTAATAAAATTAAGTGGAGAAAATTTATTAGGTCTTTGTAAAATCCAAAATTCTCTATACGATTTTATAATACAATTTTGGATCATTTTGAGAAAAAATTATATGAATTGTTATAGTAGAGATTTAATTTCTAATTCTAAAGCTTATATATATATAGATTGAAAAAGGCTCTTTATTCTCTTACTCATTTTCCCATTGTTCTCTTTTTCTTATTTAGCATTAGCTGATTGATTAGTGTCTATGCATCAATTTGGTATTTTTCCATCTGCCTACAAAGCGTCTTTCAACCGTTTTTCCATCTGCTCTAAGGTATTCTAGAATGGCCATCTCCAGTGAGACCATATCTTCCATCTCCCATATCACCCCATGTGCCTGTTTGGCGTTTTTCAATCGTTCTATCTGCTCTAAAGTCTTCTTGAGTACCCTTTCCAGTTAAACCCCTTCCTCCACTTCCTATATCACCCCATGAGCCTGTATAGCGTCTTTCAATCGTTCCATCTGCTCTAAAGGTTTCTTTAGTACCCTTTCCAGTTAAATTCCATTTTCCATCTCCTATATCATCCCATGTGCCTGTATAGCGTCTTTCAATCGTTTCATCTGCTCTAAAGTTTTCTTGAATACCCTTTCCAGTTAAATTCCATTTTCCATCTCCTATATCATCCCATGTGCCTATACTGCGTCTTTCAATCGTTCCATCTACTCTAAAGTCTTCTTGAATACCATTTCCAGTGAAACCCCGTCCATCTCCTATATCACCCCATGTGCCTGTTTGGCATGATTTAATTTTTCCATCTGCTCTAAAGGTTTCTTTAGTACCCTTTCCAGTTAAATTCCATTTTCCATCTCCTATATCATCCCATGT
>SDBV01006404.1_pt1 | contig 16321 bp, 8 predicted proteins | sample 2277081 | NCBI WGS metagenome assembly SDBV01 (sample SAMN10402039, study PRJNA504765) | marine sediment metagenome | isolation source: marine sediment core GS10_PC15, 223 cmbsf | place: Arctic Ocean: Southern Knipovich Ridge | collected 2010
GGGGAGGGGGTCGGGGGACGGGGGTAGGGAGTGAGGGGTGAGGAGCAAGGGGGCAGGGGTCGGGGGTCAGGGGTCAGGGGTCAGGGGTCAGGGGTCAGGGGTCAGGGGTCAGCGTTTTCCACTTCACCTGAAACGCCCGCGGACTGCGTTCCGCGGGGAGTCACGGCTCACGGGTCAGAGTTTCGGGGCAAACGTTTCCCCAGAGTCCTGACCCCTGATCCCTGACTCCTTTGTTTCGGCTGGATGGCCACGAACCATTGTGAAAGCTTTCACAACCTCGGATGCCAGTAGTATAGAGGCCATGCTTTCACCCCGTTCCCGCCAGTGCGTTGCCCCGGGAAAGCAAACTCAAAAAGGCGTCCTCGAAAGGCCGGTCGGTGGTCCAGGGGAAATAGTCGATCCGCCGCTGCGTGCAGAAGGTTTGCAGATCGTCCGTGAATTGGGTAAACGCCTTGGCGTAGCGGGCCAACTCCCGCTTGGTCATCCACACGCGGCAGACTTCGCTGGTTTCCACGTCCAGCAGACGGATCTCGCCGTGTCCCCCGAAGACGTTGAAATCGGGTTGCATCTCCTTGGGGTGCAACACGTGGATCACGTGGGTTTCGGCCGGCCAACCGGTGGCCGCAAGCAAGGCCTCGGTCGACGTCTCCGGCGACCGGCCGAACAGGTCGGAGACCACGAACACCAGCCCCCGCCGGTCGCGGCTGGGACGGAACTGCCGCAGCGACTCGACCAGGTTGGTGACCCCGCCGAACTGGAGATTGGCCATCTGCTCCAGGATGAAGTGGATGTGCCCCTGGCCTTTCATCGGCTGGCTCTCACGGCGGAGCCGCTGGCCCAAGCTCATGATCGAGACCCGATGCTGGCTCAGCAGCGCCAGATAGGCCAAGGCCACCGTCACCCGCAGGGCCATGATCCGTTTCCGGCCGTAGGGGTCGATCATCGAGCCGCTGCGGTCCACCAGGATATGCACGTGGAACTCCTGCACCTCCTCGAAGATGCGGATAAACGGCTTTTCCAGCCGGGCGAACAGCCGCCAGTCGATGGCGCGGAAGTCGTCGCCGGGCGTGTAATGGCGGTGGTCCTTGAACTCGCGGGTAAAGCCGGCCGCCGGCGTGGAGCGGATGCCGCGCCGCTGAAGCCGGCGTCGCTTGCGGAGCTTGAAGAACAGCGACCGCAGCCGGCCGAGGAACTTCGCGTCGAACAGTTCTTCCGCGTCATTGGCCATCGATTTGGTGCTCCGTCAGAGGTTGTGAAGAAACAACTTTGGAGTGCGATGACTTGTCATCGCTTTCCCTTTCCAATCGTTCTCCCGGACGAATGACTCTCGCTACTGGGAATCGTCCGGAAAAAGAAAGCGGTGACAAGTCACCGCACTCCAAAGAATCACTACCTCTCAGCGCGACCACGCGGTTGGGCGCCACCAACACGTAAAGCACGCCCCGATCGACGCGGCCGATCGTCGGTAGGTGGACTCCGGGGACGTTAGGATTGACGACGTTCGGCGGCGGAGCGACTTCGGCCGGCCAGTCCGCTCGGAAGGCCCGGCGGGCGGTGATCGCGTTGACGCACACGATCCCTCCCGGTCCGCTAACGTAGACCATGGGGCCGTCGATGGCCGTCTGGATCGGGATCGGCTGCCTCGGCGGCGCGGCCACGTCGGCGGTGGGCCCACTTCCTGGAAACGAGGTCACCGCCGAGGCCACTTCCCGGAAATCGTACGATTTGACGGTGCCGCTGGTGACGTCGACAAACTGAAGCCGGTTGCCCGAGACCAGGCAGGCGATGCGTCCGGCCATGCCGACCGGTTGGCCGTCAACCGACACCCGCTTTCCGGCCAGCGGCAAATCGGTGGGCACGATCTGCAACCCGGATGAATCGAACAGCAGCAGCCGGCGATCCATCAATTCCGCTCGCCCGGGCGTTCCTTGTCGCAGGTTAGAAGCCCAAAGGACGGCGGGCCCCGTCAGACTCACTCCGCCCGGCGGCGAGCCGCTGAAGGAATTCGTCTGTAGGTAGCTGAGGTACTGGGTGGGCTGGCCGCCGGGACCACCATAGGACCCGCCCGAGGGGACGAAGGTCAACGCCGGTGCCCCGTCGACCGACGGATCGCGCAGCGTCACGGGAAACCCTCGCACCTGCCACGGCTCGAACGACCACAACAGTTCGCCCGTCTCGACGTCGACCACCGCGGTCCGCACACCGTAGATCAGCAATCGATGCCCGCACAGGCTGGCCCCCGAATTCCGGCACGTCGCCAGCACCGGTTGCTCGGAGGAAAGGGTCCAATCCCGGACGATCTTTCCGGTGTCGGGGTCGATTCGCGTGACGGTTGCGCTCGCGGGATCGTAGGTCAGCAGGTCGTCCTCGTAGAGGAAGAGCGACACGTGAGGCAGAGCGATGGGTGACGGTGTGATCGGCCGCGAAGCTCCCGCCGTGGCGACGTCGGCCCGCCACAGCAAACGACCGTCGCCGGCCGAGTGACAAGCGACTTGGGAGACGTCCGGTACAAAGAACCGCTCTGCGGCGTCGGCCAAGGGCGTCGGTGGCAATTCCGGCACGACGGGACCGGGATTGGCAGACCGCGAGTCGTCCGGCCCCAGAGGAACCACCGGCAACAGGCCTTCGATTTCCCAGATCAGCTTCCCGCCGGAAGCTTCGACACAATGGCCGCCGCCGAGCCGGTCGCAAATCAACGTCCTGTCCGGCCCCAGCGGAACGATGGCGGTGATCGTGGCCGCAGCGTCCGTCGCAAAAGCCCACTTCAGCTCGAGTGGCGGCGAGGGCCCTTGCCGAGGCCCGCAGCGCGTTGCCGCAGCAGGCGCCGGCGCGACGAGCAACTCCCGGGCATGGTCGAAAGAGACCGAGAGTCCATCGGGCAAGGCGATCCGCAGCACCGAGGCGTTTTCCTGAAAAGGCTCTTCCGGCGAGTCGACGATCTCGGCGGCGACCCGCTTCAGTTCCGCAATCGCTTCGTCGCGGGCCTCCTGCCGGCCGAGCCGGCCCAGGACGTGGGCGCGGATCCATGTGACCCACAGCCACTGCTGGTCGCTTTGGGCCATCCGCTCGACGGCGTCCAACAGCACCAGCGCATCGATTCTCTTGTGGGAGGCGACTCCGTCGGCGAGGTCCCGGGACAATAGGCAATCGCCGACGGAGTCGCCTCCCACAACCTGCGGTTGGGCCAGACACCGGGCGATGCTCCGCCAGTAGGAGTCGGCCACGTGCGACTGCAACAGCCAGCGGGTTTCGTCGGCCAGCGGCATCTGGGGATAAGGGATTGGGGATTGGGGATTGGGGATTGGATTGTGGGGCGAATCACTAATCCCTAGTCCCCAATCCCTCTTTGGGTCGTGGCCCGCCAACAGCCTCCGCAATGCGCTGCGCAGGCGGGTCTCGTCTCCGGTGATCGCCAATGCCGTCAGCCACTGCTGCCAGTTGGCGCGATCGGTGGGGTCGAGCACGGTGAGACGCTGGAGGATCTTCAGGGTCTGCTGCTGGCCTTCCGGGTGCCGGGCCCAGAGCGGCCGCAGGGCTCCCAGCAGCGCCGGGTCCTGGATCCGGGAGACCTCGATCTTGCCCAGCAGCCCCATGGCCAGGTCTTCTCGCTGATCCTTGGCGTGCAGCAGGGCCAGGCGGGCAAGGTGCTCGTCGGAGTGTTGCCGGTCCTCCTTGGCCAGCTCTTCCAACTCCTGGCGGACTTCGGCGGCCCGGCCGGACTGCTTTTCGAGGATCCCGACCAGTTGCCGCCGGAGTTTGATCCGAGCCCCAGCATATTGGGGACCTGGCGGCGGGTCGTCGTCCAAGTCGTGTTGGAGCATGGCCGCGGCCTCCTGTCGGCGACCGCAGCGGGCGGAGATCTCGGCCCACGCCAGGCGGCGCTCCAGCCGTCGCGTGGTCCACGGGCCGGGGTCCTCATCCAGCCGGGCTTGCTCCGCGGCCAGCCAGGAGTCGATCGAATCGGACGCTTCGTGGAACTCGACCGCCGCCTCCAGCCAGAGCCGGTAGCGGGCGCCCGTGTCGGCCAAAGGGCGGCTGCGGGCAATCAACTTCTCGCCCGCCGCGTGGTGGCCCAATCGCCGCTCCACCCCAAGCAGCAACGTGTACAGATCGAGGTTCACTTTCTCTTGTGCCAGCCGCCCGCGAAGCGCCGCCCGGGCTTCGCCCAGCAGCTCTTGCCGGATCATGAACTGGACCAGGTCGAGCAGATCTTCCAAGCTGGCCTGCTGGAAGTCGATTTCCCCAAACAGCTCTCGCACCCGCTGCCGATCGCCCATGGCCAGGTAGGTCTCGGCCAGCTCGCGCCGTGGCTTAACCCGGGAGTTTGGCAGCCGTGCCGGGGCGGCCTCGATCGCGCGGCGGAACAACTCGGCCGCGTCGCCCAGCAGGGCAGAGCGCCGCAGGAATCGGGCCGTCTCGAGCAGACAGCCGCCCCGGTCGTCCGGTTTCATTTCGTCGACCGCCTCGGTCAGTGCGGCCAAGGCGTCGCCGGATCGTCCCAGGAGATAGAGCGTGCGGACGTGCATCAGGACCAGGTCGGCGCGTCGGGGTTGTTTTTGGAAAAGACGGATCCGTCGGGCAAGGTAGGCTTCGCGGCCGTGCAAGTCGTGCAACTGGTCGAGCAGGTCGAGGGTCCGTTTTTCGATCGGGGCCGATTGCGGCAGCCGGCGGCCCGCTTCGAGCAACACCTCCAAGGCATCGCGCCGCAACTGGAGCCCGGCCAGCACCCCGGCCAGATCGAGCAGGGCGGCCTCGTCGCGGGGATTCTGCCCGTGTTTCCCCGACAACGCTGCCCGCTTTCGCGCCGCGCCGATCATGGCGTCGCGCTGGGCCTGAGAGTTCACCAGCGCCAGCCGCCGCTGGACGATCTCGCCGCGGCGCCAATAGTCGGCGGTCAACTTCTGAAGCAGCCGGTCCAATCGGGCCCCGGCGGCTTCGCTCCGATCCAGGGCGACTTCGGCGGCGGCCGCTGCCAGCTCGATCGAAACCATGGTTTCCGGCGCCGCTGGCTCGGCATCTTTCTTTTGCAACAACTTCAGCGCCGGCCCGAAGAACTTGTACTCGATCATCCGCTGGGCCACCTGGAGGCGCTGTTGCGCGTCGTCGGTGATGGCCGCCAGGGTGCCGAGGTGCTTTTCGACCAGGTCCCGGCGACCCTCGGCCATGGCCGCCGGCAGCAGCAGGTCGATCCAGACCACCTTGCGGCTGGCCTGGTTTTCCAGCTCGATTGCCTTGTCGAGCGCGCCCAGGGCGTCGGCATCGTATTGGGCGCGGAGGAGTTCAAACAGCGCGTAGTGCAGGTACGCGTTTTGCGGAAACTGCCCCACGGCAGCCCGGGCCGCACGCAACGCTTCCGGATTGCCGCTCGAGGCCAGCAGACGAACCAGGACCGTGCGGCCGGAGAAGTCGGTGGGATATTGGGCTACGTGGGCCCGATAGACTCCGATCAACTCATCGGCCCGGTTCGCCCCGCGGTAGATCGACAGCAGCCGCTCGAGCGGCGAGACCAGCGTCGGGTCGTGGTGCAGCGCAGTGCGCAGCGGCAGCGATTGGGCGCTGAGGTCATCCGTCGTCGACTCCTGGGCGATCGCGGCCGAACCGGCCAACAACCATGCGGAGGCCAGAAGGGGTCGAAGCAGGGCCGCCCGACTTACGCGCATCGACGGTTTCATGCCGTTGCCTTTGCCGGGGTGGGGACGGATTCGATCACCTGTCGGATCACGTCATCGGCGTTGACCTGCTGGGCTTCGCCCTCGAAGTTCAGAATCAGCCGATGCCGCAAGGAGGGCAACGCCACCCGGCGGACGTCGTCGACCGAGACCGCCGTCCGCCCGGCGAGCAGGCAGTAGGCCCGGGCGCCGCGGATCAGCGATTGCATCCCCCGCGGGCTGGCGCCGTAGGAGACGAAGCGATCGACGGGCGTCGGCGGCGTGGTGTCTTTCGGATGGGTCGCCAACACGAGATTCGCCGCGTACTCCATCAAGGGATCGGCCACCGGGACAAGGGTCAGCAGTTGCTGGAAATCGATGAACTCCTCGCCGCTCATCACCACGCTGAGCTGCGGCTCGGTGAACTTGGTGGTGCGGCGGGTGATCTCGACCATCTCCTGGGCATTGGGAAAGGGCACGTGCAGCTTGAAGAAGAACCGGTCGAGCTGGGCCTCGGGAAGCGGATACGTGCCTTCCATTTCCAGCGGGTTCTGGGTGGCCAGCACGAAGAACGGGGCGGGCAACTCGAACCGTTCGCCGCCGGCGGTGACCGCCCGTTCCTGCATCGTCTCCAGCAGTGCGGCCTGGGTCTTCGGCGTGGCCCGGTTGATTTCGTCGACCAGCAGCAGGTGGTGGAACACCGGCCCCTTCTCGAAGCGGAACACGCGTCGCCCGGCCTCGTCGTCGCTGACGATGTGGGTGCCCAGCACGTCGGCCGGCATCAGGTCGGGCGTACACTGCACCCGGCCGAACGTCAGTCCCAACACCCGCGACAACACGTTGACCAGGTACGTCTTACCCAGCCCGGGCACACCCTCCAGCAGCACGTGTCCCTGGGAGAAAACGGCGACCAGCACGTCGGCGATCAGTTCATCGTAGCCCACGATCGCCCGTTGGATCTCGTCGATCAGCCCTTGGAAGCGGGTCTGAAACTCGTCGATCCGACGTTCGAGCAGTTCGGTGGACTGGAGTCTAGGGGCCGGACTGCGGGGATGGTTCTTCAACGAGTCGTCTCCTCAGGGCGGTGAAGTATCGCAGGACCTGTCGGCGGCGGGACAGCGGCAAGGGTTCGTCGGCCAAGGCCTCTTCTTCGGTCTTGATCAGTTCGATCGTCAACGCCTGGGACTTCCGCGAGGCCTCTTCGCGGTGCAGGGACTGTTCGAGCTGGCGGAGTTGGGCCGGGCCCTCGCCCGAGATAGCGGCGTTGACCGTGCCGGTGGCGGTCGGCGAAAGCGGATTGGTCCTCGTCTCGCGGTAAGCGCCCAAGCCGTGACCGGCCCGGTTGCCTCCGTCGCCTCCCTGGCCCGGGGCCGTGCCCGGTACGGGGGTAAACCCGGCGCCTTCGCCCGGTCCTTGTCCCTGACCTTGGCCCTGGCCTTGACCCGAACCCTGACCTTGACCACCCGGGCACTGGCCGGTGCCGGGAATTGGAATCTGGCCGGTGCCAGGCATCGGCATCGCCGAGCCGGGCGGCGCCGGCCGGGCGTTGCTGCCGGGAATCGGCGCTTCGGCCATGGCGTCCGGCGGATTTTGATCGGAGCCCAGCGGCGCGCCCAGGGTCGGACGGCCGAGCGGTCCTTGCGGCGTGGCTGAGAGTTGCTGCGGCAAAGGCATCAAAGGCAGATCGTCAAGGCCTTCGAGTTGCTTGGCCCCCAACTGCTGCAAGCCGGGCGGATCGTCGGCCGTCAACCGTCGAACCTTAGACGGATTGCGGCCGAAGATCTGCTGGCCGCAGTTGCGCAACTGTTGGGCCAATTGCTGCAACTGCTGCTGGGCCGCCTGTCGCTGGTTGGCCCGGTCAAGCTGCTTCGATAGCCTCTGGAATTGCTCGGCGGCCTCTTTCGGTTTGTCGGCGGCGAGTTCCCGATGCGCCTGGTTGAGGTGCTTGCCGAGGAGCCCCTGCTTGTCGGCCTCGGTGGCCGCCGCCAGCGACTTCTGAAGCGCACGCTCCATCCGCTGCTGCTCTTGCAGGGAAAGGTCCTCGTGGTCCAGCCGCTTGGACAGTCCGAGGGCTTCGCGGGAACCCTTTTCGAGATCCTTCGCCTGCATCGCCGCAGCGAAGTCGGCCGTATCGGCATGGCGGGCCAACTCTTCGAGCATCTTCGAGGAGAGTTCCATCGCGCCGGCCGGGTCGAGCGCTTCGGCCAGTTCTTCCGCCTCGTGGGCCTTCGCTTCCAGTTCGGCCAGTACGTCGCGTTGGGTTTCCCCGCCCAACTCGCGTAGTTTTTCGGCCGTCTCGTTGACGGACTGTTCGAGCTTATCGAGCTTTTCTTGTTCCTCGGCAGTGAGCCCCTGGTGCTTGTCGGCCAACTTCGCATCCGCAGCCTTTTCCAAGAGAGTCTCGGCGACTTCTCGAGCCCGGTCGCGGTCCGCCTCGTCCAGGCGTGGCTCTTCGGCCGGCATTGACTCGACGAGCAACAGGCCAACCAACACCATAAACGCCATCGGCAAGGCCCAGGCTCGCCGCGCCAGCGAAATCGGCAGATCGCGAGGCAGGCTCGCTACGTCCTTGCGCAGGCGGCGGGCGGCCCGGTCGAGGTGCAGCCGCTCGCCGGCGTCCACCTGGCCTTGCGACTCGAAGCAATAGGCCGAGATGAACATCTCGTCGCGGCCGGCGTCTTCGTCCCAACGGGCCAAGGCGGCCTCGGCGGAGGGCCGGCAATACCACGCCCACGCACCCGTCAGCGCCGGCCAGATGAGCACCAGGCCGGCTGCCCAATAGGCGTTGATCCACCCGTCGCCGAAATACCAAAGGCACACCGCCGCCACCGCGGCCGCCGGATAGACGAACGCCGCACTGCGGCTGAGCAGGCGGAACCATTGGGCCACAAACAGTCGGGCCACCACGCGCCGCGACACGGCCCGGAAGGTTTTTTCCAAAAGAGCTTGTCGTGCTGAATCCTTCATTCTCGCAACTCCTCGAGCAGCGTCTCGACGCTCCGGCGGACTTCCGCATCGGAGGTGGTTCGCAGCGTCTCGTCCAACTGAAGTCGGGCCAGGTGCCCCAGTTCACCCAAGGCCTCCTTGGCCGCGTTGCGCCGGGCATATTCCGGATGGCCCAGGTCGCGGATCAACTGGGCGATCTTGCCGCGCGTCGCTTCGGCCACACTGGGCGTCGGCACGCGGACCTCGAGCACGTCGCCAGCGGGTACGTCGGCTACCAGGTCCCCCGACCGCACAGGCAAGACCAATTCCTGAAGCGTGCCGACCACCGTGCCGCCGTCCCACAGTTCCGCCTCAAATCGCGGTCCTTTTTCGACCGTGTCGCCCGACTCTTCGCTGACGTTGCGCAACAGGCGGATCTGGTTCGGGGGTACCGGGATCTTGTGGTCCGAGGTGATGAAATGCACGGCCGGCAAGTCGATCCGGCCAACCAACAGGTTGTCGCCGGTCAGCAGGACGTGGGGGGCTGCGAGGTCGACCGCGTCTTCTCCGTCGCCCGTCGGCTGGTGTACGGCGGTAAGGCTTCGGATTTGCACCGGTGTGAACTCCTGCACGCCGAAGTGAAGCGTGTTGAGTGACAGGGCCGAATCGTGAAGAAAGGCAAACAGCCGGGTCCCGTCCCACAACACCAGCCGGTGGCCGAGGCGATCCTCCGCGGCAACCATCTGCCGGATCTCGTGGATGGCGATCTGCCGCTCGCCCCAAGGCGTCGTCGCGCCGACTCGCTGCCGGTCCGCCTTGCGCAGCGCCAGCCGATCGCCTTCGGTCGTCACGAGCATGGCGACGACCTCGTCCGCCGGCTCGCCGTCGTTGCCGCGGGCGCGCATCACCAGCCGGTCGAGCGTGTCGGCCGGCAGCTCGAGTTTCAAGCCGCTGTTCATGGTGAACCGCAGGCCGTCGACGGTGAGCTGCCCGCCCAGCACCTGGCCGTCGACCAGCAACACCCGCGGCTTTCCGCCGGTCCGCTTGGCCCCGACCACGGCCGCGACCTGCTCTAGCGGCAACGACAGCGTACCGTAGCGGGTCTCGATTGTGAACGCCTTGCAGGTGGCGGTTCCGTGCAGCCGCGTTTGCTCGCCGACCGCCAGGACGTCGGCCGCTTGCCGCTCGACGCCCAGCGATTCGAGCGTGACCAACGACTTGCCGTCGCCCCAATCGTCGAAGCCCAGGGAGCCCAGGTTGACGATCGACCGGCGGACGTCGCGGGGCAGGTCGGCGGTCCACGATCGCCCGGCGAACGGCTTGAGCAGCCCGGCGGCGTCCTTGGCGTTGGGGATCGACGCCAGCCGGCGCTGCGCGATCCCGTGCAGGATCGAGACGGTCTTGCCGGCGGCCACGCTCAACGTGTAATTGAAACTGATCTGGGCGTTCGACTGGTTTTGAATCGAGGGCTTGACCTTGCTGCGGGACCCGGCCAAATGGAACAGCACGGAAAGCTGCCCCGAGTTCGGCTGCCCGAAGAGGATCACGCCGCTGTCCTTCTTTCCCAAGGTGGCCCCGGCGGGCATCCCGCTGTCGGTAATCAACGCCTGGCCTTGCGACCGCCCGAGGCTGGTTTTCAGCGTGATCCGGGCGGTGATCGGCGCCGAGGTGGGATTGCGGAACGTTTCCACGTAGCGGACCGCGGCGGCTTTCAGGTCGACCTTGATCCGCCGGGTCACCTCCAGGCCCGCCATGCCGCGCGTCAACAGGAACTCGCTGCCGTCGGCGGTCATCAGCGAGGATTGAGGCGAACTGAACGAGCTGTTGTTGATCATCAACACCGCCGCGCCGCCGAAGCAGGTGTTGGTACCGCTGCCGATCGCCCCCTGCGAGTTGACGTCCCAGCGGTATCCCTGGGCGTCGGTTCGGGAGCTGAAGTTGGCCGGCACGAGCCTCTGCTGGGCGGCGGCAGAAGGCGTCGCGATCAGGTACGCCGCCATGGCGAACAACGCCGCAAGCCATCGACGCGAAGGCCCCCCCGCACGTCGAGCTTGTGAAAAAACAACTTTGGAGTGCGGTGACTTGTCACCGCTTTCTTTTTCCCACCGTTTCCCCCGACGAACGGCCCTCGCCGCTGCAAATCGGCTGGAAAAAGAAAGCGGCGACGAGTCGCCGCACTCCAAAACTCCACAAGCTCGTCGGGCAGGACTCCCAGGGTGGTGCCGGTGGATCGTGTATCGCATCAGGGTTCTTCTCGTCGTCGGTATGGTGACCTTGCCCGGCTGCTCACGGTGTGGACGCGTTCGGCTCGGGGGGCGGTTCGGCAGGTGGTTTGAGGGGTGGTTTGAGGGGTGGTTCGGTGGGCAGATCGGCCAAAGGCTGCTGAAACGACTCGAGATGGTACGCCGGCACGTTCCACACCCGGCCCAACGCCCGGATCGGAAACACGCCGTCCTGTAAGCGGCCCACCACTTCGGCGCCGTTGGTCAATTCGAAGAGGAACTTTGGATCGGTGGCCTGTTGGTCGTCCAGCCGCACCATCCGCCTCAGCCCTCGCGTATCGAGCGAAGTGACTCCCGCCGCGACCACCAGCGACAGCTTGTCGACTCCCACGCTGCCGACCATCAGGTTGCCGCCGGCGAGCCGGGCGTGCGGCGCGGCGAGTTCTTCGTCCCCATCGTCACCGTGATCCTCTTCTTCCTCCGGCGCTGCGGCCTCCTTGGTTGTGCTCAAACGCGCGATCGCCCCCGGCGCGATCTTGACGGCACCGAATCGCAGCGTGTTCAACTCCAATTCGCCCCCGCCGATGATCACCGACAGACGACTCTTGTTGTCCAGGACCAACCGATGCATGGGCTGAGGTTCCCGCACGGGGTAGAGGCAGTCGATCTGCTCAACGGCCACCTCGATCGGCCCCCAGGCGGTCACGGCGCGGATCTTCGACGCCGACTCGCCGCCCAGCGCCAACTGGTCGCCGTGAAGCGTCGTCAGCAGCGCCACCGCGTCGGCCGCCGTCAGGCCGTCGGACTCATCGGCGTGCATGAACAGGGCGTTGATGTGTTTCGGGGTCAGTTCGATCTGCAAGCCGGCGTCCGACTCGAGCGTCAACTGCTCCGTCTCGATCGGACCCACCAGGATCTCTCCGCCGCGCAAATGGACCCGCATGGCCCAGCGCCCCGGAACACTGCCGGCCCAGCGCCCCGGAACACTGGGCCCCGCTGACTGGGCGCCGCCGATCAGCACCGCCACGTCTTCCAGGGGCACGGTCGTTTTTCCGAACCGGGTAGCCACCGTCAAGTCGCCGCCGCGGACCGTCCCGGACACCCGCGTCACGGCGTCCTGGACCAGCACGTCGCGGGCGCCCCGTTTTACGTCCCAGAAAGTCGCCAGGTTCATCGCGGCCTGCAACACCGGGCCGCGAGGCGTTTGCTCGACATAATACGCCCGACCGCCGTTGAGAATCGACCGCCGCACGTCGGAGGGCAGATCGCGGGTCCACTCCCGGGAGTGAAACGGTCTGAACAGGGCGGCCAGACTCTTGGCGTCCGGTGTGCCGTGAATGTTGCGCTGCGCCAGGCCGTGCAGCACGGAAACCGTCTTCTTCGGCCCCACGGTGACCGGATAACGGAACACGAACCCGTAGCTCCCCTGCCGTTGCAACGTCGGCTTGACTCGGCTGCGCGGCCCGGCCAGATAGATCAACACGGCCGGATAACTCGTCGACGACCGGGTGATCGCCAGCCCACAATCCTTCTCGCCCAACACGGCCACCCCCGCATGGCTCGATGACCGGGGGCCAGGGGAATTGAGCGATGAGGCCGACCTGTCCGGTATGATGGTATAGCCCGAGGACGGCGTGGGAGACGCCAGCACCTGGCTGTTGCTGCCGCTGGAGACGACTCTCCCGGTGTCGGTCAGCACGGATTGGAGCGAGCTTCGCAACATGGTGATGATCTGCACGTCCAAGGTCACCGGCGTGCTTGAAGGATTATGAAAGATCTCCACGTAGCGCATGGTGGCGGTCTTCACGTCGACCTTGACCCGCCGGGTAATCTGTACTCCCGACCGGCTCCAACCGAGCACGTACTCCTTGCCGTCGGCGGTCATCATCTTCTGCGTGGGAGAAATGTTCGAGCCGTTGACTTGCAGATGGGCCGCCATTTGGAAACAGCGGTTCGTCCCGTATTTGATGGCTCCCGTTTCGCTGACGTCCCACTGGAAACCCATCGCGTCCTGGATGCTGCGGTTCATCGTGGCGGGCACCAGGGCAGGCGAAGTTCTGCCGACTTGGGCGATCGCCGATGTGGGGCAAAACACGGCAACAATCACCGCGGCGAGAATCACTCCCGCCTGGCAGAACCGATCGAAGTGTGGCTTGCTCATGGGCCCATCGAAAAAGGTGTCTATAGCATGGATTACAGACACACGTAGGGTGGGTGCTTGCACCCACGCGTATTCCTCGCTGTTAGGACGTATTGCGCGTGGGTGCAAGCACCCACCCTGCGTGTTCTCTGTGTTGTTGCTACCGTCTGGAAAAAAGCCGGGTAAACCGGCCGGGAGACTCGCCCCCTAGTATAACCCGGAACCTGTCCAATAGCTACCCTCACTGTCACGACGGGTGGGCCGCGCCCAACCACCGAAGCGAGTGAAACAGAACCGCCAGAATCCCGATCGCTGCCAGGATCGTCTTGATCGTCTCGAAGCGGCTGGAGCCGATTGCTGGGGACGAGGCGGCCGGCCCGTCGGCGACGGGGGCGGAGACTTCCACCGCAGGTGCTTGGGGTGGCCGGGCGGGAGGCAACTCGGCAAGCTCGCGCACGGCCGGCCGTTGGTTGTCCGGATGACTGGCAAGCGGCGTCGACGGCTGCGTGCCAATGGCGGCAATTGGGGCCCGAGCCGGTGGTGGAACCATACCCGGCGATGGAGCCTGCTCAGGTCGTGTAACTCGATCCGGTTGCAAAACTCGGTCCGATGACGGGATCCGGTCCGGTTGCCGCGCTTGGGCAATCATCGTCGGCGGCACCGGCAATTGCGGCAACTGGTCGGTCGCCGAGGCCAGGAACCACCGCACGCGTCCGCAGTAGCTGCCCGTGGTCCGTCCCAGAGCAGCCCCGAACAGCACGCCGGCCAACTCGCCGCGGCGGTTGAGGATCGGTCCGCCGGAGTCGCCGTTGCGGGCGGCGGTGGAGAGTTCGACCATCTCGAAGGGCTGATTCCTGCCGGGCGAGACGTACTGGATGCAGCGTCCCGTGGCGGCCCGATACCATCCGGGCCCGTAGCCGGCGATCGTCAACACCTCGCCCGGCCGCGGCGCTTCGGCCGCCAAGGCGATCGGCTTCGCCCTGGGCCGCCAGATGGCCAGTGCGGCCAGGTCCCAGTCGCGATCGGTCTTCATCACGGCGGCCCCGCAACGGAATCCGTCGGGAAAGACGACCACGATCGGCCCCGTCGCGTCGCGCACCACGTGCCAATTGGTGACCACCAGGCCATGTGTTTTGGTGACCGCGACCAAGGCCCCCGAGCCGCAGGAGGACCCGCCGTGTTCGGTGGCAATCACCCGCACTACCGCCGGATGCGGACGTTGCGACGGGCTCTGCCCCAGCGCAGCCGACGCCACGCAAAGCACGATCTCCGCCGTCAGAAGGAGTCTCACGATAGGTCAATCTGTCCGGGAGGAATACGGGAGACAGTCTTCTTCTTCGGGCGTTTGCACCACGCCGATGCAATCTCGTCGTCGGCCACGCTACGGCTTGCCGCTTGGGCAATTGCCGAGTATTTGGCAAAGCGAGCACGTCGCCGACGGCTTACGCAAGGCGTAGGGTTTCCACAATCGTTGCAGATTCCGGCAAAGAAACCGTTTAGCCGCCGCGGCCACGCGGGGTGATTTCCCGGCGTGGCCGCCGGGGCTAATCATTCAATTCCTCGGCACTACTTTCAGGTCCACCCGGGTGGCGACGTTGCCGCGCAGCCGCAGCAGGACGAGATGGACCGATTGGCCGGGCTTGATCCGGTCCAACAGCACCCCGACGTGGGCCAGGTCGCGGGGACGAATGCTGTCGATCCGGGCGAGCACGTCGCCGGGCAGCGGCGGTCGTTTCAGGGTCTTGTAGAGGCCGCCGTCGACCGCCGTGATCACCACGCCGCGATTGGCCCGCAGGGCCATGGCCCGGGCCTTCGCACTATCCAACGCCACGGCCGCCAGACCGAGCTTGCGTTTCAGCAGCCCGGCGCCGTCCGGCGGCGGACGGCTGCCGAGCGTGAGCCAAACATCCAGCGGCTTGCCGCGGCGGGTGAGTCGAAGCGGAAGCTTGGCGCCGGGCCGCCGTCCGACCAGGGCGAGGTGAAAATCGGCGCCGCTGAGGATCGGCTGCCGGTCGAGTTGCACCAGCAGGTCGCCCGGCAACACCCCCGCCTTGGCCCCGGGCGAGCCGGCCGCCACGGCGGTGACCTCGCACGGCCGATCGCCCTGCACGCTCAGTCCGGTCGTCATTGCGTAGCGGCGTTCTACATCGAGCAGTTCCGGCAGCAGCTTGCGGATGGTGGCGGCGGGGACGGCGAAACCGATCCGCTGCGATCCCGGCTTGACCATGGTCGCGATGCCGATCACCTCGCCCAGCACGTTGAACCACGGTCCTCCCGAGCTGCCCGGGTTCATGCCCGCGTCGCTTTGAAGCAGCCCTCGCAACGTCACGTCCGGCAGGCGGTCCGGTCTGCCGGTGCGGTCGACGGCGCTGAGCACGCCGGCCGTACAGGTGCGGATCAGGCCGTGCGGATTGCCCACGATGATCACGGTTTCGCCGATCATCAAGTCGCCGCTGGGGGCCAATCGCACGGGCTTCAGCGGACGGCCCGCGTCGATCTTCAACAGGGCTAGGTCATGCCCGCCGGCCACACAGATCAACTCAGCCTCATACTGGCGGCCATGGACGTCGAAGGCCACCTGCGGGGCGATCACCTTGTCGACGGCGTGGGCGTTGGTGAGGATGTATCCTGCCTGGTGGACCACGAACCCGCTGCCCAGGCTGGTGACGACCCGGTCCGGATGGGGCGATTTGAAGAACTCCTCGATCGACGGCCCTTCGCCCCGGACCATCGGCCCGGTGAGACAGACGACCGAGTCTTTCCAGTGCTCGTAGACTTCGACCACCGGCGTGCGTCGCAGCGCGCGGCGGCCGGAGACGTCGGGGGCGCTCTGTCCCAAGACGCAGGCGGCGACACCGCACACTACGATGGCGACGAAAAAGCGGTTGGGTGTTTTCCGCCCGACCCAGTGGCAGTGTAATGTCATTGTCCGTAATGTCAATGTCATTGTCCAGCCGCTCCCGTAAGACCGACCGCCCGCGCGCTTCAGAATGAAGAAGACTCCCGTCCCGGGCTTTCCGTCAGGCTTCAGTGTACCGAAGCGATCGGGGCGTGGGAACCGACCATGGCGCAACAGTAACCTAGCCCGGCATGGCCGCAGCCGAAGCAAGAGGGTTCAGGACTCTGGGGACACTCTTGCCCCGAAATCCTGGGTTCATCCGGGATCTGCGTACCCGTGTCCCCGGCAGAAGTACGGGTTCCTCCTTCTCTGTTCACCACTTTTCCTCAGAACACAGCGTTTTCCGGCGATTTGACGGTCCGGTAACAGAGAAGCGACGGTCTTAACTTGTGTCCTGCACTTTCTGAGAAAACCGCGATAATTGGTATCCACTAAAAAAGGCTCTTCCGTCATGCTGCGGTTGTCAAACAAGCCGCACAACGGAGGA